>ERZ1066120.83-NODE-83-length-95897-cov-10.436875_pt1 | contig 95897 bp, 74 predicted proteins | sample MGYA00382767_ERZ1066120 | MGnify/ENA primary metagenome ERZ1066120 (study PRJEB33369, sample SAMEA5778350) | biofilm metagenome | biome: Industrial cooling water; feature: Water cooling tower basin; material: Biofilm | place: United Arab Emirates | collected... | reverse complement strand
CAAAAGGTCAGAGTCGCTAAACCCAAGATTTACGTCAATGTCCAGTAGTGAGGGTGCCGCTGAATCGGGTAAACCAACTTTGGGGTATGAAACTCCTGCTCGACGCCAATCTTTCCTTCCGTCTCATCAAAAAACTGGAAGCCTTTTTTCCAGACTGTCTGCACGTCGAGCGAACAGGCTTACCGATTCCCGCCGAGGACATACAGATTTGGCATTGGGCGAAAGCGCACGATTACATCGTTGTGACCAATGACGACGATTTTCACCGCCTCGCCTCCCGCTTCGGCTTCCCGCCCAAAGTCGTCTTGTTGCGCACCGGCAATCAATCCACCCGCGCCATCGCCGAGGTCCTGATTCGCCACCAAGCCGACATCGAACAGTTGCACCGTTCGGACGAATACGGCCTGCTGGAACTGCTCTAATTTTTCCCGTACCTCACCTCCACCACCCCGCCGGGATGCCCCTTCGTTTCGCGCAGCGTCCACGTCAGCGGCCCGTTCAGCTTCCGAAACAGCGGAATACCATCACCGAGCAGAGTTGGGATGAAAAACAGCCGCAGTTCATCCACCAGCCCCGCTTCGAGCAGCGGGCGAGCCAGCGCACCGCCGCCTTCCAGCCAGATTCCTTTGCCGTCCTGCTGCTTCAGGTTTTTGACAAATTGCACCGGGTCGTCGGCCACGAACTGCACGTTGTCGTAACGCGACGTGCCGGGGCGGGTCGTGAACACGTAGTTGGTCGTGCCCGGATTCAGCGCCGGTTCGTTCATCGCCTCCACCACGTCGAACGTGCGGCGGCCCATCAGGCAGACGTCGATAGTTCGCAAAAATTCGGCGTAGCCAAAGTCATTTTCGGGGTGGGGCACCGGGAGCCAGTCGAGTTCGTCATTCGGACCGGCAATGTAGCCGTCGAGGCTGAGGGCCACGTACAGCGTGACCGGGCGGGGGGTTGGGGAATTCATCAAAACTGATTTTTTGCCAAAATTCCGGCTTCGGGTGACAGCGTCGTGTCAGAAGCGGATTTCAAAACCACCCCGTTTGCGTAGCTTCGCGCTGCCATGCGCCCCCGTTTTTCCCCCGAACATTACGTTGAAGGCATCCTCGGCGGCGACCGCGTCGTGCTGAGCCGGGCCATCACGCTCGTCGAAAGCCGCCTGCCCGCCGACCGCGACCTGGCCGGGCGCGTGCTCTCCGACCTGCTGCCGCACACCGGTCGTTCCGTGCGCGTGGGCATCACGGGCGTGCCGGGCGTGGGCAAAAGCACCTTCATCGAAGCCTTCGGCAGCTACCTGACGGGCCAGGGCCACCGCCTCGCCGTGCTGACCGTGGACCCGTCGAGTCCCCTGAGCCGGGGCAGCATCCTGGGCGACAAAACCCGCATGGAACGCCTCAGCCGCGACCCGCTGGCCTTCATCCGCCCCTCGGCGGCGGGCACCTCGCCCGGCGGCGTGGCCGACGCCACCCGCGAGGCCCTGCTGCTCTGCGAAGCGGCAGGATTCGAGGTGATTCTGGTCGAAACCGTCGGCGTGGGGCAAAGCGAAGTGCTCGTGAAGGGCATGGTCGATTTTTTCCTGCTCCTGATGCTCGCCGGGGCGGGCGACGAGTTGCAGGGCGTCAAGCGGGGCATCATGGAAATGGCCGACGCCCTGCTCATCACCAAAGCCGACGGCGACAACCTCCGTCCTGCCCGCCTTGCCTCCGCCGAGTACGAAAGCGCCCTGCACCTGTTTCCCCGCCCCGAATCGGGCTGGTCGCCCCCCGTCCGGACCTGCTCGGCCCTGACCGGCGAGGGCATCGCCGAAGCCTGGGGCCTGATTCAGGAATTTGTTTCACGGACGAAAAAATCCGGGTTTTTCGAGGAAAACCGCCAGCGGCAGCGCGTGACCTGGCTGCACCAGTCCATCCGCCGAAAGCTGGAGGAGTTGTTTTTCCAAAATCCGCTGATTCAAAGTCGGTTGCCAAGATTCGAAGCCGCCGTTCGGCGGGGCGAGGCCCTACCCGTGCAGGCGGCAAACGAACTTTTGGGTAGCTTTGGGGTGCAATGAAGCACTTCTGGCCCCACCTCTCCCACTTCATCCTTAAAAACCGCGTCGCCCTGCTCCTCGTGCTGGCCGTTTCGACGGCCGTCATGGGTTACCTCGCCTCCCGCGTGCAGTTGTCGTACGAGTTGGTCAAAATCCTGCCCGCCAGCGACCCGAATTTTCAGCTCTACGAAGCCTTCAAAAAACAGTATGGCGAAGACGGCAACGTGCTCGTGGCCGGGGTTTCGACGCCGAAGATGTACACCCTGCCGTTTTTCAACGACTGGTACGACCTCAGCGACCGCCTGAAAAACCTGCCCGGCGTGAAAGACGTGCTCTCGAACGCGGACCTCTACGAAGTCCGGCGCAACGATAGCCTCCGCCGGTTCGATTTCGTCCAGGTGCTTGACCGAAAACCCGCCACGCAGGCCGAACTCGACTCCCTCCGGGGCCGCATCGCCGACCTGCCTTTTTACAAAGGCTTCATTTTCAGCGATTCAGGCGATGCGCACCTGATGGCCGTGACCTTCGACCAGAAGGCCCTCAACGACCGCAGCCGCATCGGCATCGTCAACGAAATCAAGCGGGAAACCGCCGCGTTTGGCCAAAAGCACGGCGTGCGGGTGCATCTGTCGGGGATGCCCTACATCCGGACGGAGTTTTCGTCGGTGGTGTTCAACGAAATGATTTTGTTCCTGGCCCTGGCCGTCGCGGTGACGGGCCTGATTCTGGCGCTTTTTTTCCGGTCGGTGAAAGTCGTCGGCTTCGCCCTGCTCGTCGTGTTGGTGGGCGTGGTGTGGGGGGTCGGCCTGGTGAGTTTATTCGGTTACAAAATCCAGATTCTGCTCGGGCTGCTGCCCCCGCTTCTCATCGTCATCGGCGTGCCCAACACGATTTTCCTGCTCAACAAGTACCACGAGGAGTTGGTGGCCCACGGCCAGCAACGCCGGGCGCTCGAAGTGGCCATCGAGAAAATTGGCCAGACCACGTTTCTCGCCAACGTCACCACGGCCATTGGTTTCGGGGTGTTTGCGTTCACGGGCAGCAACCTGCTGGTGGAGTTTGGCAAGGTGGCGGCCCTCAGCGTGATGATGACGTACGCCATCGCGCTGGTGTTGATTCCCATCGTGTTCAGCTACCTCGCGCCACCGACGGCCCGGCAGGTCAGCCACCTCGAAGGCAGGCGCATCCGGGCCATCCTGGGCTTCATCGAGCGGCTCGTGCGGACCAAACGCCCGGCGATTTACGGCTTCATCGCCGTGCTGGTGTTGGTTTCGGCCTACGGGGCCTCGCGCATCACCGCCGTGGGCTACGTGGTGGACGACCTGCCTACCGACAGCCCAATTTACGACGACCTGAAATTTTTCGAGAAAAACTTCCACGGCGTGGTGCCCTTCGAAGTGAGCATCGACGCCCAACGGCCCGGCCGAGTGCTGTCGGTGCCGGTGCTGACGAAAATCCGGAGGCTGGAGAAGGAATTTGCGAAATACCCGGAATTCACCGAACCCGTGTCCATTGTGCGGGCGCTGAAGTTTCTCTACCAGGCCTACCGGGGTGGCGACCCCAAGTACTACGTGCTGCCGGGCCTGTCGGAACTGAGCAAAATGCAGCAGTTCCAGACCAGCCTCGGCACGGGGGCCAACAAGCGGTACGCGGGTTTTCTCGACAGCACCCAGCGGTTCACGCGCGTCAGTTTCCAGATGGCCGACGTGGGCACGGTGCGCACCACGCAGCTTATCCAGGAATTGCAGCCCAAAATCGACACGATTTTCAACTACGACACCGAAACCGGGAAAATGCTCGCCGGGGCCGACCGCTACGAGGCGAACATCACCGGCAACGGCGTGGTCTTCACGCTGGGAAATGCGTACCTGCAACGAAACCTCGTGGAAAGCACCCTGCTGGCCATCGTGCTGATTTCGGGGCTGATGTGGGCGCTGTTTCTCGACCCGCGCATGATCGCCATCGCCACCGTGCCGAGCCTGATTCCGCTGCTCATCACGGCGGGCATCATGGGCTTCGCGGGGATTGCGTTGAAACCTTCGACGATTTTGATATTCAGCATCGCCTTCGGCATCTCCTCCGACGGTTCCATCTACTTCCTGACCCGGTACAAGGACGAACTGAAAAACCGGGGCCGCAGCGTGGCCGAAGCCGTGTCGCTGACGATTCTGAACACGGGCGTGAGCATGTTTTACACGGCCATCATCCTGTTCGCGGGTTTTTTCATCTTCACGGCCTCAGAGTTCCGCGGCACCCGCGCGTTGGGTGTGCTCGTGTCGGTCACGCTGCTGATTGCGATGATTTCCAACCTCGTGCTGCTGCCCGCATTCCTGATTGGCCTCGACCGGCGACGGGCAAAGAAACTGATGGAAGAACCGAAAAATGTAAAATGAAAAACCGATTAACCGAAAAAGTGGAAGTAAAGTCTGCCTTTCACTTTTTCATTTTACATTTTTCATTTTGCGGTTTTTCGGTTCTTCACACTTCTTCCAGCAACGTCCGGAACACCACGTATTTGTTGCGGTAGCGGCGGTCCATTTCGGCGCGGATGCGGGGGGCAAAGTCGTTTTGGTAGGATTCGTAGTCCTCCATGTCGGCGAAGAAATACTGGAAAGAATACGTCACGCCGCCGTTGTCGATTTCGGTGAGCAGGCGGAACACCCGGTTGCCGATGGGCAGGCCGGTGGCCATCACCTGCGGCACGTGGGTGGCTTTCATCCAGCGCAGCCACTCGTCGTGGGCGTCGTTTTCGATGTTGTACGTGACGTTGTAGAGGAGCATGAAAAAGTGGTTGGTCGATAGCCGTCAGTCCAAAGTTGTCAGTGGTTGATGTTCCTGTCGACCATCGACTGACGACCATCGACTACCCCGCCGGTGACGGGCGAATATCGGTTTTTTCCCAACAAATGAAGAACGGGGCCGTTTTTTTTCGGCCCCGTTCGGAAATGTCCCTGAAAAAAGCACGAAACGCCTTATTTCCGCACGATGCGCCCCGCGAAGCCGCCCCCCGGCGCGAGGTGCAGGGTCAGTTTGGTGGCGGGGGTTACGTCCTGCACGGTGCGCGTGTAGTCGGTGCCGTTGCGGTCGGCGTTGGGGCCGTCGCGGAAGAGTTCGAGGGCGTAGGTGCCGGGTTCGAGAAAGGAAAAATCGAGGGTCAGGTCGCGGGGCGTCCAGTTGGTCAGGCCGCCCACGAACCAGTCGGCCCCGTGCTTCCGCGCCACGCTCACGTGCTCGCCTACCTTGTTTTGCAGGGGCACCGTGGCGTCCCACACCGTCGGAACGGAGGCGATGAAGGCCGTGCTTTCGGGTTCGCGGTCGTAGTGGCTGGGGCTGTCGGAAAGCATCTGGAGCGGGGCCTCGTACACCACGTACATGGCCAATTGCTGGCAGCGGGTGCCGAGGCTCATCGGGAGGCGGTTGACGGAGCGAAACTCGGCCTGCTGGGCGTTGAGCATGGCCCCCGGCGTGTAATCCAGCGGCGCGTTGAACATGCGGATGAACGGAATCGTGACGGCCATCTGGGGGTTGGCGTTCTGGCTCCATTTCACCTGTTCGAGGCCCATGACGCCCTCGAAATTGACGATGTTCGGGTACGTGCGGTGCCAGCTCATGGGCTTGGCCCCGTGCAAATCGAGCAGCATCCGGCGCTTGGCGGCTTCGCGGGCCACGCGGTCGTACCAGTTCACCATTTCCTGGTCGTCGCGGTCCATGAAGTCGATTTTCAGGCCCTTCACGCCCCAGCGTTCGTACAAAGCAAAGGCGGCCTGCATCTGGTCGGTGAAGGTTTTCCAGGAAACCCAGAGAATCACGCCCACGTTTTTGTCCGCCGCGTAACGCATCAGTTCGGGCAGGTCGAGGCCGGGCACCACCTTCGTCACATCGGTGAGGTCGTACCAACCGTCGTCGAGGATGATGTACTCCAGCTTGTGTTTGGCCGCGAAATCCACGTAGTGCTTGTAGGTCTCGGTGTTGACGCCCGCCCGGAAGGGTACGCCCGTCAGGTTCCAGTCGTTCCACCAGTCCCAGGCCACCTTGCCGGGTTTTACCCAGCTTACCTTGCCGAGCACGTTGGGCCGGGCCAGTTTGTAGGCGATTTGGTTGGTCAGCAGGTCGTTGTCGGAGGTAGAAACGGCCACCACCCGCCAGGGAAAGGCCCGCCGTCCGCTCGTCCGGGCAATGTACGGGTACGTTTCGGTGGGCTGCGTGGTGCGGTCCCAGCCGAACTTGGGCCGTTCGGGCATCACATAACTTTTCACGACCTGCGGGTGGTACGCCCACATGGCCCCGTCGGGGGTGGCGGTGAAGTACAGGCCAGGGTAGTCGCTCAGATCAGCTTCGGTTAGAAGGAGTTTCGTGCCGTTTTTCAAATCCACCAGCAGGGGCAGTTGGGTGCGGGTGGGCTTGTCGAGGGCGCTGAACGGCTTCGGCTCGTAGGGCCATTCGTAGTTGTTCAGAAATGGCGGTTGTTGGTTGATGACCTGAAAAAACGCCTCGGCGCTGGCGGGTAAATCAAACCCGAACTGCTCGCTGACGACCGTGACGCTGTCGGGCAGGTTGGTGACGAAGCGGTAGGCCACGGCGTCGTTGTACGCCCGGAATTGCAGGGAAAAGTTTTCGCGGAACGGAATCGTCAGTTCGGTGTATTCGTCGGGAATTTGGGCGGTTTTAATCCGGATTTCGGAGGTGATAACCGTTTTAACGGTTTTCATCGCTGGCTTGCGGGCGGTGGCGTTCTGGCCCAGCGTGCGGTCGGTGAGTTGCAGGCCGATTTGGGCGTTTTGGAGCAGCGACTGTCCGTCCCGGCTCACCGAAAACGCGGTTTGGCCTTTCGTCTGCACGCTGACGGTCAGGCGACCGTCGGGGGACGTGAGGGTTTGGGAAAATACGGCAACCGGCATGGCGAGCAAGGAGGCGAAGAGGATTTTTTTCATTGAAAAACGATGGGAAGGAGTTACGGACGGCTAAAGTACGGTTGCAGTTTTCTTCGTTTGGCCTGGTTTGTGTGCTCCACCGAACTCTGTTTTTCGTCCATAGCGCGGACATCCGTCGTCGGTTTAAATCCCTCGCTATGGACGAAAACAGAGTCTGGGAGTCCGAAACCGGCCTCATTCCTCCCCCACCTCGCTCACCAGCACCCGGTCGATGCGGCGGTCGTCCATGTCGACCACCTCGAAGCGCAGGTCCCGCCAAGTCATCGTGTCACCCACGACCGGGATGCGCTCCAACTGGTGTAGGATGAAGCCCGCGAGGGTGCTGAAATCTTCCTCCAGAAACTCGCGGGGGTCGCGGTTCATGCGGTCGAGGAAATCGATGAAAGGCATCTGGGCTTCCACCAGGTAACTGCCGTCTTCGCGCTTGACGAAGGCGTAATCGTCGTTTTCGGCATCGGGCACGAACCCGACGATGGCTTCGAAAATGTCGTTGACCGTCACCATGCCGAGCAGGGTGCCGTACTCGTCGACGATGAACCCGTGGTGGACTTTCGCCGTCCGGAATTTTTCTAAGATCTGGTAGGCCGAATTGTTTTCGGGCACGTACAGCGGTTTCTGCATCAGGTCGCGGGGGGTGGCCGCGTCGTCACTGACGTACAAATCCTTGATGCTCACCACGCCGACCATCCGGTCGATGCTGCCTTCGCAGACGGGGTAAATCGCGTGGCGCTCGGCCCGGACGATTTCCCGGTACTCGCCCGAGGTGGCGTTGGCATCGAGCCAGACCAGGTCGCTGCGGGGCGTCATCAGCGAGGTGATGTTGCGGTCGCTGACATTGAAGACGTTTTCGACGATTTCCTGCTCCACCTCATCAATCGTGCCCTGCTCCAGCCCCTCGTTGATGATGGCCTTAATTTCTTCTTCCGTCACCGCGCTGTCATCGCTTTTCCGAATGCCCAGTACCTTGACAATCAGATACGTGGATTTTGAAAGCAGCCAGATGAACGGGTACGTGATGCGCGAGAGCACGCCCATCGGCAGGGCCACAGTTTTGGCGATGCTCTCGGCGCGGGTCAGGCCGATGCGTTTGGGCACCAGTTCGCCGATGACCAGCGAAAAGTAGGTGATGGCAATCAGCAACAACGTGACGGCGATGGTCTGGGCGTAGGGCCGGACAGCTTCAAACTGCTCCAGCCAGACCCGGATGCGGGCCGTGATTTTTTCGCCGGAGTAAATCCCCGTCAGGATGCCGATGAGCGTGATGCCAATTTGAACGGTGGAGAGAAACGAATCCGGGTTTTCGGCAAGTTTGAGGGCGGCGCGGGCGCGGCCGTCGCCCCGTTCGGCGTCGTTTTTCAGGCGGGATTTTCGGGCCGACACGAGCGCGATTTCCGACATGGAAAACACGCCGTTGAGCACCATCAACAACAACAGAATCAGAATTTCGGACATAACGGGCGCAAGTTGGGCGGCAGATACGCTTTTTCAAACGAGGTGGTACGATTTAACCGCAAAGACGCAAAGGATGGCGCGAAGTACCCAAAGACATTTCCTTTGCGTCCTCTGCGCAACCTTTGCGTCTTTGCGGTTAAAAAAGCCTACCGCAACGCATCAAACAAAATCTCCGCCGGGTGCAGGGCCGTGCGCCCCGTGCCGTCGTGAATCTGGTGGCGGCAACTCGTCCCCGGCGCGGCGATGAGGACCTCGGCGGGCTGCTGCCGGACGGTCGGAAACAGCACCAGTTCGCCAATCTGCATCGAAACGTCGTAGTGTTCGGCCTCGTACCCGAAGCTCCCCGCCATGCCACAACACCCGCTGGGGATGAGGTGGACTTCGTAGTTTTTCGGAAAACTCAGCGCTTTTTTCGTCGGCGTCAGCGAGGAAAGCGCCTTCTGGTGACAGTGCCCGTGGAGCTTGACGAGCCGCTTTTCGTCGGTAAACTGCCCGACGTGGATGCGCCCTTCGTCCATTTCGGCGGCGATGAATTCGTCGAACAACAGCGCGTGCCGGGCCACGGTCTGCGCCGCTTCGCGCAGATTCTCCGGCACCAAATCCAGGTATTCATCGCGCAGGGTCAGAATCGCCGACGGCTCGATGCCCACGAGGGGGGCCGGGTGTCGTTCGAGCAGGCGGCTGAGGGTTTTCACGTTGCGCACGGCGAGTTTCTGCGCGTCGCGCACGAGGCCCTTCGAGAGGTACGTCCGCCCCGACTCGTCGTGCTTGGGCAGCACCACGTCGTAGCCCAGGCGGTCGAGGAGCTGCACCGTTTTTTTGCCCACCTCCACGTCGGTGTAGTTCGTGAATTCGTCGGCGAAGAGGTACACCACCGGGCGGGGTTCGGGGGGGGCGGGCCGGGCGGCTTTTTTGTCCTCGAAGCCCTCGAACCACTTCCGCAATGTCTGCGTCGCTAATTTCGGAATGCTCCGTTGGGGCGCGAAGCCCAGCGTTTTTTTGGCCAGCCCGCCCGTCAGGCCGTTGCCCATCAGCAGGTTGTACAGCCGGGGGGCGTTGGAAGCCAGTTTGCTGGCGCGGGTGAAATTGCCAATCATCCGCGTGCGGAAGGGCACGCCGTGGGCGTCGTGGTAATGCTGGAGAAATTCGGCCTTCAGCTTGCTCACGTCCACGCTGCTCGGGCACTCGGATTTGCAGCCCTTGCAGCTCAGGCAGAGGTCCATCACCGCCTTGATTTCGGGGTGGTCAAAAGGTTTTTTGTCCGTGGGGTCGCTCAGGAATTGCCGGAGGATGTTAGCCCGCGCCCGCGTCGTGTCCTTCTCGTTGCGGGTGGCCATGTAGCTGGGGCACATCGTGCCGCCGGTCAGGTGGGTTTTGCGGCAATCGCCCGACCCGGAGCATTTTTCGGTCAGGCGGAGGATGGACTCCTGGCGGGAAAAATCGAAAACGGTTTTCACGTCGGCCTTCGCCTGGTCTGGCGTGAACCGCAAAAACTCGTTCATCGGCGGCGTGTCCACAATTTTTCCCTGGTTGAACACCCCGTGTGGGTCGAAGGTCGCCTTCACTTCCCGGAACAACTCGTACACCTCCTGCCCCATCATGAACGGAATGAATTCGCCCCGCAGCCGCCCGTCGCCATGTTCGCCGCTGAGGGCGCCGTTGTATTTTTTGACGAGCGTCGCCGTGTCGGCCAGCACCTCGCGGAATTTCCGCTGGCCATCGGCGGTCTTCAGGTTGAGCATCGGCTCGACGTGCAGTTCGCCCGCCCCGGCGTGAGCGTAGTAGCTGGCGTTCAGGCCGTGGCGGTCGAGCAGGGCCTGGAGTTCGGCGATGTAGGCGGGCAAATCGGCCGGGTCCACGGCGCAGTCTTCGATGAGGTTCACGGGCTGGGTGTCGCCGGGCAGGTTGCGGATGAGGCCAAGCCCCGCCTTGCGCACGTCCCAGACGGGGTAGGTGGCCTCGCCGGTCACGACGGGCCAGGCGTAGCCGAGCCTTGCCGCCTGCAATTCCCGGATGAAATCGCCCGTCAATTCCGCCAGGCGTTCGGGGGTTTCGGCGAAAAATTCGACCATCAGAATCGCCGCCGGGTCGCCTTCGATGAAAAATCGGTTTTTGCGCAGTTCCGGGTTTTCCTTCGTGAAATCGAGGATGTACTTGTCCACCAGTTCGCTCGCCCAGGGCTGGTGGCGCAGGGCCACGAGGTTGGCCCGCAGCGATTCGTCGATGCTTCGGCAGTGCACGCACACCACGCCCACCTCGGTCGGCGGCAGGGGCAGCAGGCTCAGCGTCAGTTCGGTCGTAATCGCCAGGGTGCCTTCCGAACCCGCCAGCAGGCGGCAGAGGTTGAAATCCGGCCCGTCGGGGTCGAAGGGCTGGGCGTCGAGCAACGCGTCGAGGGCGTAGCCGGAGTTGCGGCGGCGGATGGATTTTTTCGGAAAATTCTCCCGAATGCGTTGCTGGGTTTCGGGTTCTTCGAGCAGTTCGTTCAGGCGGCGGTAGATTTTCGTTTCCAGTTCGTTTTCCACGCCCTTGCCGAGCAGTTTGGCTTCGTAGCGCCAGGGCATCAGCGCCCGGAATTCCGCCTCCGAACCGTCGGAGAGCAGCACCTTCGCCGCCCGGAGGTGGTCGCGGGTGGTGCCCCACACGATGCTATGCAGCCCGCAGGAGTTGTTGCCCACCATGCCCCCGATCATGGCCCGGCTGGCCGTGGAGGTTTCCGGCCCGAACATCAGGCCGAAGGGCTTCAGGGCCTTGTTTAAATCGTCGCGAATCACGCCGGGCTGCACCCGCACCCAGCGTTCTTTCTCGTTGATTTCGAGAATCTGGTTGAAATGCCGTGCCACGTCCACCACGATGCCGCTGCCCACCACCTGCCCGGCCAGCGAAGTGCCGGCTGCCCGTGGGATGAGCGTGGTGCGGTGGTCGCGGGCGAAGCGGACGAGGTACTTCAGGTCGGAAACCGACCGGGGCAGGGCCACGGCCACGGGCAATTCCTGGTACACCGAGGCGTCGGTGGCGTACACCCGCCGCTGGGCCTGGTGTTCGGGGGAGTCGTCGAAGTACAGTTCGCCCTCGAACACGCGCCGCAACACCTCGAAGGCGGAAAACTCAATGGGGGTGGGCATTTTTTGAAATTCTTGGAAAACAAAGGTAGGGAGGCCAGCACGAAAATGGCGGCGAATTTTACCCGGCCTGCTTTCCCAAAAACTCCCGCACCAGCGCCTCCCACTCCGCCTTCAACGGCCCTTCAAAAACCGGCTTCCGGGCGCGACGGTACCAGTAGCCCGCGTTGAATGCATCACCTTCGACCCGGTGGAGGTACGCGTGCAGGACATCGAAATCGGGCGTGCCCTCACGGCTCTGGGCGATTTCGTGAGCGGTTTGCCAGTCGCCACGGGCTTCGTGCCAGAGGGCGGTGAGCACGGGCGAGAGACCCTGCGGCGGAGTGGACTGACTCAAACTGGCAGCGAATTGCTCGTAATTCATCGTAAAACTGGTTTTTCGGGTTCAACCCATCACCGCCCGCAGGCTCAGGATGGGTTCGGTCAGGCGCGAATCGCCGCTCAACCGGATGAGAGGACGGGCTTCTTCCGGGGAAATGCTTTTCATGAACACCCTCCACGCCGTGCGGTCAGGCAGTTCAACAACGGCCGTCGCTGGGTTCGGAGCCGTTCTGCTCAGGTGCCAGTTGGCTGATTCGCGAGTCAGAAACCAGTCACCCCCGCCCTCGCCGGTGATCCTCACCCGAAGCACGTCGCCATCCGGGGCGGGCACGTCGCGGTAGTGGTGCGGCAGGGCGCGCAACAGCGTGTCGATGAGCGGAGCAAACAGGTTTTTCGAGAACAATTCGTCGTACCCCCGCCCCGTGGCGAACCGGATTTGCTGCTGGTGGTGCCATTTTTCGGTGTATTCGCGGGCGATGTGAAACCAGTTGGGGGACTGAATTTCGCCCGCCCAGGCCACCGAAAACACGGCGGGGGCCTCGGGATCAAGCCTTTCGAGGTAATCGCCGTATTCACGGCCCGTGCGTTCGAGCAGGTCCGTCAACACCGCCGGGCTGAGTCGGCGCGTGGCCTGCACCCACTCGGCGTTGAGGCGGTTGAGGTACGCAACCAAGTCGGCGTAGGAACCGATTTCGCCCGGTGGGTCGCCCGCGTAGCCGTCGCGGAGGATGGACAGCGTGCGCAGGTTGCCGTCGAGCAGGTGCGCGGCCAGGTCTTTCACCATCCAGAGCCGGGCCGTGGTGGGGCGGTGCCAGTCCGGCGGCGTCAGGCTGCGAAGCAGTGAAATCAAGTGGGCGTCGAGTTCTCGGATTTCGGCCAGCACCGAAATTGGGGGCAGTTGCGGCACGGGATTTTGAAACTTTTCCGGCCCAAAAATGGTAAAACTCTGCGTAGGTCCGACCCGATTTTTCATGCCCGAAGCGTTTCAACTCGAACTGTACACCGATTCCCACGACGACCGGCCCGTGTTTGTCGCGGGCAACTTCAACGAATGGCAACCCGCCGACGAACAATTTCAGCTTTACCGCCTCGACACCGGGCATTACGGCCTCGCCCTTCCCGAGGGCGTGGAATGGCCCCGACCGTTTGAGTACAAGTACACCCGGGGCACCTGGGCCGACGTGGAACTGACCGCCACCGGCGACGCCGCCCCCAACCGGTGCCTCGACGAACCCACTGGCCTCCACCGTGACTACGTGCCCCACTGGCGGCGCGAAGGACAGCCGTTTCACCCCCAATTTACCCCCCAACTCGTGGACATCGAGGGCTTTGAACTGCCCCACCTGGGCCGCCCGCGTCGCCTGCGGGTGCTGCTTCCGGCGGGCTACGAAACCGACCCCGAACGCCGCTACCCCGTGCTCTACCTGCTCGACGCCCAGAACCTCGTGCAGGGCGGCGCGGGCTTCGGCGACTGGGGCCTGGAACGCAGCCTGGCGATACTGAAGGAGCGGGGCCGGGGCGAGTTCATCGTCGTCGGCATCGACCACGGCGGGGAGCACCGCAAAAGCGAATTTAACCCCTACGCCCACCGCTGGCTGGGGCGGGGCGAGGGCGAAATTTTCGTCCGGGCCGTGATTGAAGGCGTGAAGCCCTTCATCGACGGCGAATTTCGCACCCGGCCCGAACGCGAGTACACCGGCATCGGCGGGAGTTCGCTGGGTGGGTTGCTGAGTTATTTTGCGGGGGTGAAAGCCTGGCCCGTGTTCAGCCGGGTGCTCGTGTTTTCGCCATCGCTCTGGGTGTCGAGCAAAACCTTCGGCGATGCCCGCGGCCTGGCCACGGCTCCGCCGACGCGGTTTTACCTCTTCGGCGGCGGACGGGAAACCAAATCCATGAAATCTTCGCTCGAACGACTCGACGCGACCCTCCGACATCACCCAAACGTGCAAACGCAGTTTTCTTTCGACCCCGAAGGCCGCCACGAAGAAGCCCGCTGGGCGCGGGAATTTCCGAAGGCGGCGGAGTGGCTGTTTGGTTCAGAGTAGAATGTTCAATGATCTATGCTCAATGTTCAATTTTCAATTGACTGAATTTCAAATCATTCAACATTGAAAATTGAACATCGAGCATTAACTATTCCCCGCAGTTTCCGTGCAATTCACCTTCTCCCCCACCCCCACCGCCCCGGCGGTCGTGCGGCCCGTCGTCCAGGACGACACGTTGTCCAACACCCTGGCCGAGCTGGCCAAAGAAACCGGCCTGCCCGCCGAGACGCTTTCGACCGATTTCATGGCCGACGCGAAGGAAGTGTTCCCGATATACCGCCGGGGCGGGCGCAAGCTCTACCTCCTCGGCCTGGGCAAAACGCCCGACGGCGGTACGCCCTTGTCAGCCCAACTCATCCGGGCCTTCCGAACTTTGTTTTTTCAACAGAAAACCAAACTCCCCGCCGCCGTGGCCCTCGACCTGCGCGGTTGCCCGGTGGAGTGGGTGGAGTGGGCCGTCAACGGCGCGCTGCTGGGCGGGTACAACTTCGGAATGTACAAAACCGAGGAAACGCCTAAGTCGGAATTTTTCGGCGCATCCGGCTCGCTCGAAATCGTCGTGGACGAATCGGTAGAAGCCGAAAACTCAAACGCTCGCTTGCAAACCGGCCTCGCGACGGCGGAAACCCAGCTCCGCATTTTCGACCTGATGAATGCCCCCGCCAACCACAAAACCCCTCAAACCCTGGCCACCTGGGCGCTGGAATCGGGCGAACGGCACGGCTACACGGTGCGGGTGCTCGACGACGGCGAAATCGCCGAAGCGGGGCTGGCCGCCCTCCACGCCGTGAGCCGGGGCAGCCGAAGCGAACCGGCCTTCATTGTGGCCGAGTACGTCGGCGAAGGCGCGACGCAGAAAGTCGGACTGGTGGGCAAGGGCGTGACCTTCGACACGGGCGGAGTATCCATCAAACCCTCCACGAACATGCACCTCATGAAGTCGGACATGGGCGGGGCGGCGGCGGTGCTGGGCACGGTCGAACTGGCGGCGAAACTGAAGCTGCCCGTTCACCTCGTCGGCATCGTGCCCGCCACCGAAAACTCCGTGGACGGCGACGCGATGAAACCCGGCGACGTCATCAACTCGTATTCGGGCAAAACCATCGAGGTGACTGACACCGACGCCGAAGGTCGCCTCATCCTCGCCGACGGACTGGCGTACTGCGTGAAAAATTACCAACCCGACGTGCTCATCGACCTCGCCACGCTCACCGGCAACGTCATCGCCGCGCTGGGCTACTACGCCGCCGGGCTGTTCACCGAAAACGACGACTTGGGGAAACGGCTCAAGCGGGCGGGCGAGGCCACCGGCGAACGCCTCTGGCGCCTGCCGCTCTGGGAAGAGTACGCCGAACACCTGAAATCGGACGTGGCCGACGTGCGGAATTATTCCGGCCAGCCGCATTCGGGGGCCATTGCGGCGGGGAAATTTTTACAGGTTTTCACAGAAAAACACCCTGCTTGGGCGCACCTCGACATCGCCGGAACGGCCTTCGGCGACACCGATTTCGCGCCCCAGCGGGCGGGAACGGCCTTCGGCGTGCGGCTACTGGTGGAGTTTTTGCGGAATCTTTAACCAAAAATCGGCCCCAGGGGCAATTCGATGCCCAGGATTTCGTCGCGAAGGGCGTCGGGGGCCACGAAGGCCCGGTTGGCCTGCGGGGCGTGGTACACGTGAACCGTGCGGAGCGGGGGAATCACCAGCCAGTACGAACGGATGCCCAGGTCGAAGTACGAGCGAGCCTTCAGCACTACGTCCTGCACCGACTGGTCGGGCGAGAGGATTTCGACCACGCCCAGGGGTACTTCGGTGACTTTTACCTCGTCCTCCTCCATGTCGAAGGTCATCGTGGGCGGAAACAGCGCCAGATCGGGGACGAAGTAGTTGCCCGTCAGCAGCGGCACGTTGACTTCGGGGAGCGCCTTGAAACGGTCGCCGAAGCGGGTTCGTAGTTCAAAATGGAGGTTTCCCTGAATGAAAGCGTGGTTTTTACTGGGCATGGGCTTTCCGCGTTCAAGTTCGTAGTCGGAAACGGCGGTCAAGATTGTGGCTTCCATGAGCTGGCTGGTTTGCTTCAAAGGTAGCATAAAACGATACGAGTACGTGGACGTTGACGTAACCACAGAGCCCACAGAGTTTCAGCACCGAGTTCACGGAGTTTTTTCCGTGTCCTCCGTGCTAAAACTCCGTGACCCCTGTGGTTAAAATTTGCCGAATCGCATTCCGTGTTTAGTTTCGGCAAAACGAATCGCCACGACCCATGCCCCAATCCCTCACCTTCCTCTGCATTTCCACCTACTTCAAAGGCAACGAATTCCTGCGGGCCTGCAAGGCGGCGGGCAATGTGGTGTTTCTGCTCACCGACAAAAAACTCGAACACAAACCCTGGGCGCGCGAAGCAATTGACGAAATTTTCTATGTCCAGCCGGATGGCGAAGGGCGGCTGGATTTGGAGCAAGTCGCCACGGGCATGGCCCACCTGATGCGTTCCCGACCCGTGGACCGGCTGGTAGCCCTCGATGATTTCGATGTGGAAAAAGCGGCCTACCTCCGCGAGTGCTTCCGCATCCCCGGCATGGGCCAAACAACAGCCCGGTACTTCCGCGACAAACTGGCCATGCGGATGCGCGCCGCCCACGCGGGCCTGCCCCAACCCCGGTTTTCGCCCCTGTTCAGCGACGCGCAAGTGGCTGAATTTGCCGACAGCATCGAGTTTCCCTGCGTCGTGAAACCCCGGGGCGAAGCCTCCACGACGGGCATCAAGAAAGTTTTTTCGAAAGACGAACTCTGGCAGGTCGTCCACGACCTCGGCGACCGGCGGCATCACTTCCTGGTCGAGCAGTTCCGCCCCGGCGACGTGTACCACGTCGACGCGCTTTCGGTGGACGGCAAGCAGGTGTTCTGCCAGTCGAGCCAGTACCTGAGCACCCCGATGGAAGTGGCCCACGGCGGGGGCATTTTTCGCTCCATCACCGTGCCCTACGACTCGGACGACGAGCGCGAGTTGTGCGATTTCAACCAGAAACTCCTCACCGCCTTCAACATGAACTACTCGGCCTCGCACTCCGAGTTTATCCGGGGGCAGGATGGGACGTTTTATTTCCTGGAAACGGCTTCCCGCGTCGGAGGCGCGCATTTGGCCGAGATGGTCGAGGCGGCCTCGGGCATCAACCTTTGGCGGGAGTGGGCGCGGGTGGAATCGACGGTGGCCCGGGGCGAAACCTACGAACTGCCGCCGGTCTCCCGGCAGTATTCGGGCATCGTCATCTCCCTGGCCCGGCACGCCTGGCCGGACACGTCGGGCTTCACCGACCCCGAAATCTGGTGGAAAATGACCGAGGAACACCACGTGGGCCTCATCGTCCGGGCCGACGACCGCGACCGGGTCCGGCAGTTGCTCGACGACTACGCCCGGCGCATCCAGGCCGATTTCCACGCCTCGGCCCCGGTGGCGAACAAGCCGACGCACTGACCATGTGGGGCGGGTTGATAACCCGCCCGTGCGCGCCGTCGAACGAGCTGTTTCGCTACCTTTGCTCGGACCCACCCATGAAACACATCAGCGAAACCATCCTGCGCATGTTTGAGGCAAAACTTCGAGTTGCCCGCCTCAAACTCCGGGATGCCGAAGAACACGGTGTCTCGTTCGTCGAAATTCAACGCATCAAACGAGAAATTTCCGAGTGTGAGAAAATTGTCAACGACTTGAAATCCCGCATGGATAACCCTGACTCCGACGATGAAGCCATTTGATTTTGACGACTACTACAAACGCCTCGAACAGGCTAGCGATGGCGAGGTCGAACCCATCCGGGAGGAACTTCGGCGGTACCTCAACGACGGAACGCCGGAGCAGCGCCAGCAACGCCTGTTTGAATTCAACGAGTACCTGCGTCAGAGCAACGACCGGCTGGCTGCCGAAATCGCGTTTGTCCAGGAACTGTTGGTGACAGCCCGCGCGGCGTAGTTGCTGCTTGCCCCGTTGCTTCCGAAACCTATTTTTGCAAACCTCTAAACCAAACCGCCCGCATCACGCGGGCCTACTTTTCCAAATGGAACTCTTCCACATCAACCGCCGCCGTTTCCTCCAGGGTGCCACGGCCTCCCTCGCCCTCGGCGCGTACGGCGCATCCGGCCTCGACCTCATCTACCCAGACAAACCCTACCGCGTGGGCCTCATCGGCACGGGCTGGTACGGCAAAAGCGATTTGTTCCGCCTCATTCAGGTGGTCCCCGTCGAGGTCGTGGCCCTCTGCGACGTGGACAAAAACCTGCTCAACGCCGCCGCCGACCTCGTGAGCAAGCGCCAGAAATCGGGCAAACGGCCCCAGCTTTACGGCGATTACCGGAAAATGCTCGCCGAACATCAAATGGACCTCGTGCTCATAGGCACCCCCGACCACTGGCACGCCCTGCAATGCATCGATGCCGTGAAAGCCGGTGCCCACGTGTACGTGCAAAAACCCATCAGCGTGGACGTGATGGAGGGCGAAGCAATGGTGGCCGCCGCCCGCAAATACGGCAAAGTCGTGCAGGTAGGCACCCAGCGCAAAAGCACGCCCCACCTCATCGACGCCAAGAAAAACATCGTGGAAGCCGGAAAGCTGGGTAAGATTTCGCACGTCGAAATGTGCTGCTACTTCCACATGCGGGCCAACGGCAACCCGGCCACGCAGCCCGTTCCCGATTTTCTCGACTACGACATGTGGACTGGCCCCGCGCCCCTACGCCCCTACGACGGCCTGCCGCACATCCGCTGGTGGCGGACGTTCAAAGAGTATGGCAACGGCATCACCGGCGACATGTGCGTGCACATGTTCGACACCGTGCGCTGGATGCTCGGCCTCGGCTGGCCCAAACGCATCACCTCCACCGGCGGCATTTTCGTGCAAAAAGACGGCAAATCGAACATTTCGGACACGCAGACGGCCCTCTTCGAGTACGACGGCCTCAACTGCGTGTGGCAGCACCGCACCTGGGGCACACCCAACAACCCCGATTACCCCTGGTCGCTGACGCTCTACGGCGAAAAGGGCACGCTCTGGGCGAGCACGATGAAGTACAGTTTCCTGCCCGAAGGCAAAAACAACGGCGAACCCATCCACAAAGACGTAGTTTACGAAAAAGAAAAATACCCCGAAGACCTCACCGAGGAGCGCATCGAACTCAACGCCGCCCCGGCCACCCGCCTGCACATGCTCGATTTTCTGGCGGCGATTGAGAACAAAAGCCGCCCCGTGGCCGACATCGAGCAGGGCCACATTTCGACGGCCTCCTGCATCCTGGCCAACCACTCGATGGAACTCGGCGGTCGCCCGCTGGTGTACGACCCGGCCAAGCGCGAGGTCGTTGGCGACCGCGAGGCGACGAAACTGCTGGAACGGGCATACCGGAAGCCCTGGGTGCATCCGAATCCCAAAACGGTGTAAGCGCCAATCAACGAACAAGGCCGACTTTCCTGGAAAGTCGGCCTTGTTTGTGTTCTTTTCAAGCGTTCTTTCTTCTCAACGCCTGACCAATTCGCTTTTTCGCACCAGCCGCCCCGGCTGACCATCCTCGACGAGAATGTAGCTCAGGTCCTCGGGCAGGGTGGCGAGTTCGAAATTGCCGAAGGTGAACTCCACGTTTCGTTTCCAGCCCGTCGCGTCAAAATACAGCGCGACGGGGGCACCCGGTTCGGTCAGCCGTTCCACCAGCACGGCCTTGCCGCCGCGCCGGGGGTGGCTGATGCGCTCGAACACCACGGCTTCCCGCTGGCGGGGAATGCTGCCCGTGGCGTAGGCGAAGGCCGGAATGCGCTGAAACACCGTGCGGAGTTCGTCGCCCCGGAATTTTTTCTTACCCTGGTCGGTCGTTTCGACCACCACTGTCGCCGGAGATTCGTTGACCATCGAAGCCACCCGCACCGTACCACGCAGGGTATCGCCCTGGGTGGTGACGACGTAGCCCTCCGTGGGCATCGTGACGGCCCCGAGGGGCAGGTACTGACTGAAGGAAGCGGTGGAAACCAGCAGAAACGCGGAAGCAAAAAGCGTTTTCATGGGGAAAAATTTTAGAGTTGATTGAGGAATTGATTGCGGCGGCAAAACTAATCGTGCGATTTTCTTCCCGCCGTTAAAAAATCTTAATCAACCCTTCCCCGTATGCTCCTCAGAACCGCCCAAATTCCTCGTACACGTCGAACGGGTCGCGGCCTTCGGCCATCGCCTTGCGGCTGCGGGCTTCGGAAGCAAACCACGCTTCGGCCAGTTCGAGCACTTGAATCGTCAGGTCCTGAGGCACGACCACCACGCCGTCGTTGTCGCCGAAAATGTAATCGCCGGGATTGATGCGCAGCAGCCCGTCCATGCCCTTCACGAAAATCGGAATCTGGTAGTCCACGACCATAAACCGCCCGAAGGCTTCGACCGGGTTGCGGAAACGGCAGAACGTCGGGAATCCCATGTCAATCAGGTAGTTGCTGTCGCGGGTAGAGCCGTCGATGACCGCCCCGACGCAACCGTGGGCATGGGCCGCCGTGGCCGAAATCTCCCCGAACTGCCCGCAGGAGGTGTCCCCCTGGGTGTCGCGCACCTGCACCACGCCGGGGGTCATGCTTTTGAACATGCCCAGGCGGATGTCGTGGAGCCTCTCGTCGCGGCTCGGCGTGGCGATGCCGTGGGCGGTGAAGGCCGGGCCGGCCACTTTCATCGTGTGGGTGAGCGGGTAAATGCCGCTGGCCATGCACTGGCTGTGGTAGCCCAGGTGTTCGAGGGCGTCGGACACGAGCGCGGCGTAGAGCCGGAGGTAGCGGTGGCGAATCTCGGCGGGGTCGTAGTTGACGTCGACCTTGCGGATGGGGTACGAGGCGGTGATGAGTTCCATGTCGTATCGGTTGGGTTTTATGTTTCGGAAAAAAAGTTACTTTCCACGGGTGCCCGTCGCGGCGCCGACCGGGGCAAGTTTCCGTTGAGCGGTGGGGGCGTTCCAGGCGCTGGCCGTGACGCTTCCGCGGTCGCGGGTGGGGGTGTCCCGCCAAAGTACCTCAGCACTCAAGTCGCGGGTTTCACCGGGGGCCAGCCAGAAAAAATTGTCGGTGGCAAAAAAAGCGCGTTTCGTTCCCCCAACGTCGAGGCGGGTAAGGAACGCCGGGATGGTACCCTCGTTCTGAATCCGCACCCGAATCCGGCTGCGGTCGGGGCCGACGGGCTGGTGTTCGAGCACGTCCAGTTTCAGCCGCGTGTTCGTTTTTTCGACGGTGGGTTTCAAAAACGGCCCGGTTTCGAGCGTCGGCCAGGCGATGGGTTCGCTGACGTATTTCCGGTAAAAAGTCGGGTCGTCCATCTTCGTCAGCACGCGGGGCCAGTAGGTGGAGCGACTGAGCAGTTTCCCGCCCGCGTCGCTCAGTTCCACGACCAGGAACAAGAATTGGTCACGGTAATCGGCTGGGATTGCGTAACGGCCCACTTCGGCGCTCGCCACGCTCGGCCCCGCCGGGATGACCAGCGGTTTTTCTCCGGAAAAAACGGGCCGAAACGCATCGTCGTAGGCCGTGACCGCCACCCGCCCGGCCAACGGCTGGGTGCCCGCGTGGGTGACGTTCACCGCCAGCGGCAGATCTTCGCCGGTCTTCCAGAGCAGGCGCGGCAGGTCGAGGGCGGCGTGGGTGGGTTCGTAGGTGCGTTTCAGAAAATAGTACGGCGCGGTGGCCTGCCCGAACCAGTCCATGAGTTGAATCGCGATGACTGGCCAGTGCCGCTTGAACACCCAGGGCATCAGCCCGGCGGTGACGGGGTAATTGCCCTGCACTTTTTCGGACATGACCTGGTAAAACTCCCCCGCCCCGATTTGTGAAGCCTCCGAAATGGTTTCGAGCGTCGGATCGGTTACGTCGGCTACGTGCGAGGCGCGGCTGAGCATCCGGGGCACCCGGCCCGGCCCGTACTCGGTGAAGTGGTGGATGAACTCGGGATGCGTTTTGTAAAATTCCTTGTCCCACATGTTGCCCAGCCCCGTAAATTCTTTTTGGTCAACGAGTTCGTAAAACAAACCCGCTTCGGGAATCGAGTGCATCCCGGTTTCCGAAATCCAGGCCTCCTTCCCGTAACTCCGCGAGTACCACGTCGGGTCCATGTCGGGGTAGGCGTGAATGGACCCGTGGTCGGGCGTGGTGCGGACGAACAGCCGCGTTGGGTCGAACGTGCGGAGGTTGCGTTCGAGGATACCCATCGTGGCGGCGTTGCCAAGCGAGTAGGCGTTGAATTCGTTGCCCCCGCACCACACGACCAGCGCCGGGTGGTTGCGCAGCCGGGTGATGTTTTGCACCACCTGCGCCTCCCACACGTCCTGCGGGTAGTCGGGCGTGTCCTGGTTGCCAATGGGAAAATCCTGCCAGACCATCAGCCCCAGTTCGTTGCAGAGTTCGTAGAAATCGTCGGTCTCCAGCAGCCCACCGCCCCAGATTCGGATGAGCTGCACGCCCATGACTTTGGCCGCTTCGAGCGTCCAGCGGTACCGTTCGCGGGGCAGGTCGAGCAGCACGTCCTGGGGCGTAAAATTCATGCCCTTGACGAACAGCTTTCGTCCGTTGACGACGAACTGCCAATTCTCGAACCGGTCGCCGTTGCGCGGCCCCGCCGTAGGCAGGCGCTCGACGGTGCGGACGCCAAAGGGAAATTCCAGTCGGTCCACCACGCGGCCGCCACGCTTCAGCGCCAGCCGAACCTGGTACAGGTTCGGCCGGGCCGCGTTCGCCTCGCCCAATCCGTTAGGCTGCCATAATTTCGGATTGGGCAACGTAAAATCCTCCTCCAGCCAGTTGCGTCCGGCGTAGAGTTTCGGGGTGAATTCTTTCGTAAATACCGTTTTTTCGCCCAACCGAAATTCCACTGACACCGAAACCGGCTCGGTAATCGTCGTAAAAGCGTAGCCCCGCTCGTTGGGGTGGCGAAGCTGGGTGTTGTGCCAGGGGTGCAGTTGCTGCTGGAGCGAGTGGGATTTCGTGAAAATTTCCGTCGAAAGATGCAGGTCCGCCCCACCGTTGGTGAGGGTTTTCGTCGTCAGAAATGGCCGTTCAAGGTGAAAAGGGGGCACGATTTCTAGCCGCACGCCCCGCCACATGCCCACGCTGAAAAACATCTCAGCCCCCGAGCCGCCCGAAATAATCCAGGGCTTGACGATTTTTCCGCTGGCGCGGGGGTTATAGCCACCCCGCTTCGAGTAATCGCGCTCGCCGGAGGCGGTGCGGGGCAGGCTTTCAAAATCGCCCGCCCGGTTGCCCCAGTTGCCCGCCCGCACTTCCACCAGCAGTTCGTTGGTACCCGAGGGTTTCAGCAACCGGCTGATTTCCACGTTAGGCCCGCCGAACATCCCCTCGTGGGTACCGACGAGGCTGTCGTTCAGCCAGACTTTGGTTAAATAATCCACCCCGTCGAAGCAGAGGAACACCCGGTTCCCCGAGGTACCGGCGGGTGTGGGAAAGGTTTTGCGGTAGTACCAGGCTTTTTCGTCCACCCACTTGTACTGCTCCGAATTTTTGCGGGCGTAGGGGTGCGGCAGTTTTCCGGCCTTAAAGTACGCCCAGTGCACGGAATTAGGTACCGTCGTGGCAAACGCGTCTTTCCGTGGGGCTTTCGGGCCGCTGACGGGCTGGTCGGCGTGGGAAAGCTCCCAGCCGATGCCCGACAGTTCGACGTGCTGAGCACCGGTGCGGGGGGTGATGCGGTAGGGGGACTGGAGATTTTGAGCGCTTGCGGAGGTGGTAAAAAGCCCGGAAACGGCTAATTGAAAAAAAAGGAGCGTACGTTTCATGCCTCACGATTTTGATTGATAGAATCCCAACTTCCCGTACCCCCGCATCAGCAGCAGCCCGCCGTCGATGGTAATCGTCGCCCCGGTCACATAGCTGCCCGAGGCGAGCAAATCCACCACGACTGCTGCCACTTCCTCTGGTCGCCCGAAACGCCCCATCGGAATGCCGTCGTTGACGGTTTTCAGTAGCGCCGGGTTTTCCCGAACGGGGGCCGTCATGTCGGTGTCGATGGCTCCGAGCGCCAGCGTATTGACCTTGATGCCGTGCGGGGCCAGTTCCATCGCCGCGCCCTTCATCAGCGTTTCGAGCGCGCCCTTTGTGGCCCCGTACATCGTCAGGCCGAGGCCGGGCCGGATGCCGTTCACCGACGTGATGGTGTAAATGCTGCCTTCCGTGCCCGTTTCGACCATCTTCCGCGCCACGGTTTGGGTGAGGAAGGCCGTGCCGCGAAAATTGACGTTCGTGAACGCCTCGAAATCCGCCGGGCTAAAGTCGAGGAAGTGTTTTTTAAAGGAAATCCCGGCGTTGTTCACCAGAAAATCCAGCCCTCCCGCCGCGTTCCAGGCGTCTTCGCCGAGTTGGATGGCTTGCGTCAGGTTAAACAAATCGGCTCCCAGCACCCACGCCGCGCCACCGCCCGCCCGGATGGTTTCGGCAACCACTTCGGCGTCGGCCTGGTCTTCGTGGAAATGCACGACCACCGCGCAGCCTTCCGCCGCCAACCGCAGGGCGATGGCCTTGCCGATGCCCCGCGAGGCACCCGTGACGAGGGCTTTTTTACCGGGTAGTCGCATGGCGGGCGTGTTCAAATTGATTCTCCCAACTGGTGAAAACGGCTTGCGGCGAACCGTTTTCACGTAACAAATTCGTCAACACCCGCGCCGCGCCGGTCTGGAACTCGTGGAAACCCTCGAAGCGGGGCCGGACGAAGGCGCGCTCGACGGTTTCGCGGGTGGCTCGGTAAAACTGGTTCGTCAGGCCGTTGAGCGTGTCGTCCTCCCAGGCCAGCCGGTTGGCGGGTTGCCCGCCGCCGAGGGCGTAGAGCGTGGTCTGGCAAAGCGGCGAGGCCAGCCAGCGGGCGTAATCCAGGGCGGTTTCGGCGTGCTGGGTTTGGGCCGAGACGGCGATGCCCACCCCGCCGAGCGTGGCCCCGTCGGGGCGGTTGCCGGGCAGCGGGCCGAAGGTGAGTGGGTTGGGCGCGTAGCCGCGCATTCCGTAGTTGACGTAACCGTACACCACCGGGCAGTACCAAAGTTCATCCGTCGAGGCCATCCGGTTGAGCAGGGCGTTGGCGTAGGTGCGCAGGCTGTCGGCGGGCAGGTGGCGGAACAGGTCGCGGAGTTGGTTCAGCACAAAAACCGCTTTTTCCACTTCCATCGCCCAGCTTTCGTCCGCGCCGAAGGGCGGTTCGAACTGGTTGGCGTACAAACTGAAAAACGCCCCCAGCAGGCCCATCGGGGCCATCGGCATTCCGACTTTTCCGCTCTCCCGCGCCAGTTGCACGACTTCCGCCCAGTTTTTTGGCGGCGTCACCCCGTGTTTTTCGAGCAAATCCAGCCGCGCCGCCGACCCCTGCGCTGCTGCATCGACGGGCAAGGCCCAGACGTGCCCGGCGTAGTCGTAACTCTCAAACGACCGCCCGACGCTTTGCCCCCGAATCGTATTCAGTTCCGCGCTGGTCAGGTGTTCGTCGAAAGGCAAAAACAGCCCCTGAGCGGCCACCGTGCCCATGAACGGGTGGTCGACCAGCAGCAAATCGTACCGCCGGGCCAATTCGTCCAGGCCCTCCTCGCCGAACGACCACAGCGAGCGGATGGCCCACTCGATTTCCACGTCGGGGTGGAAATCGTTGTAGATTTTCGCGGTCACCGCCAGCGGCGCGTAGCCTCGGGTGTGGTTCCAGGTGATGCCCCTGAGTGTTTTCATGCGTTGACAGCGGAAATCAATCCTTTCATGAATCCAATCGTGTACGCCCGCGCCCGGTGGCCGCCCATCGGGTGGGTGTAGCGGGCGTCGCTGACGGTGTACGTGTTGCGCCACTCCGAATCGCCGTCCAACTGCGGGACGTGGCCCGGAATCATCACCCCGTCGAAGCCGACTTCCTGGAGGGCTTTCACGACGCCGAAAGGGTTAAAATCGGCCAGTTCGACGAAATTTTCCGAAAAAAATGGCGGCACCCCCGGGTCGCGTTCGACGTTGTGCGACTGGAAATGCACGTAATGGATTTTCCCTTGAGGCCCGTAGTGCCGGATGACGTCCTCCATCGTTTCGCCAAATCCCATCGCCGACCAGCCGCCGAGGCAGAACGTCAGCCCGTGGTGGTCGGAGGGGCGGGCGACCAGCGCCCGGTCGAAGGCTTCGCGGCTGCGGAACAATTGCGGCACGCCGCCGATGCTCGGCACGGGCGGGTCGTTGGGGTGGATGGACAGCTTCACGTCGGCGGCTTCGGCGACGGGCAGCAGTTCCGAAATAAATTCCGAGTAGTAATCCCAGAATTCTTCTTCCTCGTAAGCCCGGTCGAAACTCAGCGGGGCATTTTCAAGGTCCTTCGCGTCGAAGGCTATGCCTTTGGCCCCACCCCGCAGGCGATGGCTGTACGTGGTGCGCCACACGCCGGTGGGCATCCAGTTGTAGCTGTGGTACTTAATTCCCGCCCGGCCGAGGTTGTCTACGGCTTCCTGGTAAGCCCGGAGTTGCTCGGTGCGCGTGGGTTTGCCGAGGATGATTTGGTCGTAAAACCGAGCCGGGAAGGTTTCCACCGAAAACAGGTTCAGCCCGGCGTCTTCGACCCGATTGCGGATGGCAATCAGGTTTTTGAACGACAATTCCGACCAGCGTTCGAGGCTGGTGCCGAACAGCACCACGTCGTCCACGCCGATTTGTTTGGCGAAGGTGAGTTGTTCGTCGGTCGGGGGGAAAAACAGATCGAGGGCGGGGCGCATCAGTTGGGTTGGTGAATGAGTTTCAGGGCGAGGTCTTTGTCCACGTCGGGCAGGGCAACGGCGACGGTTTTCCCGGTGGCTTTCACCGTCGTCTTCGCCGTGACGCTGCCCTTGCGGGTGTCCCAGAATTCCACGCGGTAGGAACCGTCGCGGCGCACGGGCACCCGGAGGACGGCCTTTTTGACCGGAACCGGGGCTTTGCCCAACGCGGCGATGTTGTGCCAGGTGTAAGCCCGGTTGTCGACCCACACCAGGCTTTTCGCGTCGGTTTGCAGGCCAAAGGCCCGGAGTCCGGGGTCGGATGCAAGCGGGGTGGTGGTTTGGTGAAACGTGGCCGTCAGCGGTTCGCCTTGCAGGTACTGCCCGATGGCTTTGGCGTGGTAGAGTTCGCCTTTTTCGTCGAGGGCCTGGTTGAGCCATTCGGTACCGCCCGCCGCCATTTTGGTGAACAGGCTTAGCCAGAGGTGCTGGTGGAAATCGAGGGCTTCGGGAAACTGCTTTTTGTACTTTTCGCCGCTCAACCAGGAGAAGTTTTCCCACTGGCAGACGCCGCCTTCGATGTTGACCAGGGGCAGGTTGAGGTGTTGAAAATCAGCCTGCAAACACAGGTTGTAGCCCACGGCATCCAAACTTTGTTCGACCGTACACCGGCGGTGGTAGGGGTCGCTGCGCTGGGTGGTGGGGTAGTACCAGTCGTTGAGCAACACCACGTCGCTGCCGTTGCGCAGGGCGTTTTCGGACTCGCCGATGGAATGCGAATGGCCGTACACGTCGGTTTGCCGGATGTAGCCGTGCAGTTCCTTCAGCCAGTCGCGCACCATCGCGGTCGAGAATTTCGTCCCCGGCTGGCTTTCGTCGCCGCAGTTCCAGACCCAAAGCGACGGGCTGTCGGCCATGCGGCTGACCAGGTAGCGCAACTCAGCCTTCTGCATTTCGAGTGCCACCGGGTGGGTGTACACTTCGTTGATGTGCTGGCAAGGCCCCCCCTGGGCGGCGGAGTACGGCAGGGTATCGAAGCCGTTCTGAAACGTGCGAAGTACGCTGTCGTGGAAAACAATCCAGTACAGCCCGTGCCGCTCCATACTCCGCAGGGCCTGCTCCAGTTTCCAGGCCACGTGCTGGTCGATGAAGCCGTCTTTGACGTACAGCGAGCCGAAGTGAAAGGTGGCCAGGTACTCGAAATTGCTGCCGTTGGCCGCTTTGCGGGCGTAGTAGTCATCGAGCATTTTGTAGGGCACCCAACGGGTGTTGCCGCCAAACAAAAACCGGCTTCCCCGAAACCAGCCACTGTGTCCCCGCCCGAAAAACGGCGCGCCGTTGTCGAACTCAAACAGGCGGGGTTCGGTGCGGCTTTTTCGCAGGTACCCCTTCGATTCCGAAGGAATGGCTTCGAACGTTCCAGCCACGGCCCGCGTCAGCCCGCTGCGGTCCTGGGCGAGTACCTCGACGTGGTACACGCCTTTTTCGCGGGGGCGGTAATAAAGTTTCCAGGGGTTGCCCCGGCGGGGCAACAGCACTTCCTGTTCGTCGCCGACCGCCACCGGCTCGAAATCCTGACCGAAAAAGGCCGCGATTTTCTCGATTCGGCCCGAAGGCGTTTCGATGAGGGCCTGCACGTTGATTTGCTTCGGGTCGAAGGGGTTGGTGAACGCGGCGCTCACCTCGATGGGTATCCGCAGGTGTTCGTACAGCCCGACGGTCGCGGGCAGCGGGCCGGTTTTCAGATGCAGGGGTTCGTTCGTCGTGGTGGGGCTGACGGCCTCCAAATCGACGGCAAGGTAGGCCTTCTCGGGAACGTCCTTCGCCGGGGACACAATCACCAGTTCGTCCTGTCGCAGAATCGACGGGGGCGCGTGCAAAGCCGCCAGCGTGGCGGCGTCGAAGGTTTGCCGCTTGCCTTGCGTCAGGCGGGCATCGCCCTGGTGCAGCAGTACGGCGAGCGGTTCGCGTTGGGGCGAAAGCAGGCGGATTCCACCCGTCGGCGTAGGTTCGTGGGGCAGGGTTTTGTACAAAAACGCACTCCCGATGATGCCCCCCATGCGCGCCGTAACTACGTCGCGCATTTCGACGAGCAGCGTGTTTTCATCGTCCCACCGCAGGTTTTTGGTCAAATCCACATCGACCGGATGCGGTATTTTTCCGCCGGTGAGGTACTTGAATCTCCCGACGTTGGTGCCGTTGAGGTACACGCTGCCCTCGTCGTCGATCATGGTGGCAAAAAAACCGAACCGGTATTCTTTCAAAGCCGTCGGTACCCGAAAGCGGAGTTTCGCCCAAACCGTTTTTCCGGCCAGTTCGGGATGACCCAGAAACTCCCAGCGTTTCCCCACCCGGGTGGTCTTCCAGTCGGTGCGGGCGGCGACTTCCGCTAAGGGCGTTTTTTGGCCCGGCTCCAGGGCCACGAACTGCCAGTCGAGTTGGGTCAAATCCACGAGATGGTCGCGGGCCGACAGCGTGAGCGATTGGGCCTGGAGTTTTGCGGAAACAGGAAGCCCGGGCAGCGCCAGAGCTAGGAGCAGGAAAAGAAAGGCGCTTCGGATCATTTCGCGTTCGGGTTTAGCAGGGGTTCCGCCAGTTTTTTCATTTCCACGTCAGTCAGGGCACGGTCAAATACGGCCAATCCGCCGATTTGCCCCCGAAACCGATTGCCCATGCCCGCTTTGAGCAGCACGGCCCCCACCGTGAAATCGGAGCCGTTGTTGCCGATGCCGTCGGGGAAAACGTAGGGATTTTTGGACTGGATCAGGCCGTCGGGATGGCCTTCAAAGCCGGTGGTGTGGTCGATTAATTCGGGTTCCCGCGCCTCGAACACTCCGTTGAGGTACGATTTGATCTGGGTGCCGTCGTACGAAAACGCAACGCAAACCCACTCGTTGGCCGGAACGGGCTGCCTGCTCGCCGAGTAGTCGATGGAGTACGGAAACGGCGGGGTGGGTTTCCCCGTGAGGGAAATGTGTCCGCACACCTGGTTGCGTCCGTTGTAGTACGGCAGCGACACGAACAACCCGTACTGGCGTTTGCCCCCGTCCTGGTATTCGTTCCACATCCCGCCCACGAAGCCCGTTTGCGTACCCTGCCATTTGACGTAAGCGACCACCGTCACCCCTTGCTTTTTGCCAAAAATGTTGAGGCTTCCCGTTTCGGAATGGGGCAGCGCCAGGTAGGCATCGGTGGTGAAGAGCGTGGAGTACCCCGACAAAGGCCCTTCGGCCACGCGCGGCAAGGTGCCGCCCTGCTCCCGCAGCGGAAACGCCGCCTTGCCACGGGCCTTCCGGGCCTGGCCTGCCGGTTCGCTGAAGTCCCAAAGGGCCACGAGGTTGGGCATTTTCAGGATGGACGCGACGAACGGATTCGGCCCGTCCGAAGTATATCCGGTCAGGAAGGTAGCGGTCATCAGGGGTATCCAGGCTGATTTCATGGTCGTTCCCAACAAAATTTTCCCAGTTTTTTCAAAGTCCCCCCACCGTCGGCACCCAGTCGGGCCGGTACGGGTCCTGGTGGAAGCGGGCGTAGTAATCGCCTTTTTTTTCGTAGAGTGTTGAGTAAAATTTCATTTTGTCTTCGTCCAGCGCCACGCCCAAACCGGGGCCGGTGGGGACCCGGATGCAGCCGTTTTCGTAGCGCATCAACCCGCCTTCGATGATGTCGTCGGTGAGGTAGTGGTAGTGAGCATCGCCCGCGAAGGTCAGCGTCGGGAGAGTCGCCGCCGTGTGAATCATGGCGGCGAGTTCAATGCCGAATTCGGCCCCCGAGTGCATCGCCACGCCCAGCCCGAAGGTGTTGCACACGGCCACCAGGTCCTTTACGCCGCGCGGGCCTTCCCAGTAGTGCAGGTCGGTGAGCACAATGTCCACCGCGCCGAGGCGGATGGCCGGGCCGAGGTCGTCAAATTTGGCCGGGTACATGTTTGTCGCGACGGGAATCCGCACCTGCTTCCGCACGGCGGCGTTGCCTTCGAGGCCCCAGGCCGGGTCCTCGAAGTATTCGAGGTTCAGGTCTTCAAGCCGCCGCCCGATTTGAACTGCCGTTGGCACCGACCACACGCCGTTGGGGTCGATGCGCAGGCCAAAGTCATCGCCCAGGTTGCGCCGACAGAGTTCCAGCACGCGAGCTTCTTCCTTCGGGGCCATCACGCCCGCTTTCAGCTTCATGGCGTTGACGCCCAACGTTTCGTGCAACTCCACGCAGTGTTCGGCCAAATCCTCGGCCCGCTCGTCGTGGCCACCCCCCGGCCGGTCGTAGCGCCAGAACAGGTAGGCGATGAAGGGCACTTCGTCGCGGACGCGCCCGCCCAGCAAATCGCTCAGCGGACGGCCCAGCACCTTGCCCTGGATGTCGAGGCAGGCCATTTCGAGGGCGGCGTAGAGGCGGGCGTTCGAGAGGTAGTAAATGCTGCGGAGCACCTTCAGCTTCATCGTTTCCAACTGAAACGGGTCGAGGCCCAGGATGCGCGGCTTCAGTTTTTGCAAGGCCCCGCGCTGGTCGCCGCCGCCCACTTCGCCCAGGCCCACGATGCCCTCGTCGGTGATGACTTCGACGATGGTGCGCAGGAAATAACCGGGATGCACGCCCGTGTTGTGGCGCAGTTGGGCGTTGAGCGGAATGGCGACGCAGCGGGTGCGTAAATCGATAATTTTCATTGGATGGATGATTCGGATGACTCGGAAGCGACCGCTGCGTCTTTCCGGAAAAACCAGAGCGCCGCGCCCGCAATCAGCAGCCCGCCCAGCACGTACGCGGCGGACAAGCTCGCCAGCCCCTTGGTCAGGCCCAACGTGGGTTTCAGCACCCCCAGCCAGTACGGAGCCGACGCACCGATGAGGAATGCGCAGGCCAGCATCAGCCCGTAGGCCGAGGCACGGACGCGGGGCGAGACCACTTCGTAGAGCGAGGCCACGATGTTGGAATCGTACCAACCCCGGAATACGCCGAAGCCGAACAGCGCCGAGTAGGTCAGGAATTGAGTCGCGCTCTGGCTCATGCAGAAAATGAACGGCGCGCCCAGCAGCAAGCCGAGTGCCTGGATCAGGAGCCGACTCCGGGGGCTTTTGCGGGCGAAGCGGTCGGCCAGCCGTCCGCCCGACAGCACACCCAGAAAGGCCCCGAGGTGGTGGTAAAACAAGGCCGAAAACCCCGCGTCGGTCAGGCTCAGGCCGAATTTTTCGACCAGAAACGAAGGCATCCAGGTCAGGTAGCCCACGTTGACGAACACCATGCAGCCGAAGGCCAGCGTGAGCAGCACCACGGTGGGGGTTCGGGCCACCACGCGGGCGGTTGCCAGCACCTCCCCCGAACCCGACCCCGTGCCGACGGGTTGGGGTACGTCGCGGGGAACGCGGCGGAAAAACACGACCGCCAGCACGATGCCCAGGCTGCCGAACAGATAAAACGCATTGCGCCAGCCGTAATGCTCGCCCACGTACCCGGCAATCACCCCGCTGAGGATGATGCCGAAATACACCGCCGTTTGGTGGATGGACAACACCAGCGAGCGGTTTTCGGGGTAGCGTTCCCCCAACAGCGCGTTGGCCGATGGCGCGTAAAACGCCTCCCCACCCCCCGTGCCCACGCCCCGCAGCAGGATGAATTGCACCAGCGTGGAGCAGGTGCCCGTGAACAGCGTCGCCACCGACCAGAACAGCAGGCAGAACCCCAGGATGTTCCGGCGCGAAAACCGGTCGCCGAGAAAACCCGCAACCGGCACGAGCAGGCCGTACGTCCAGACCAGCGCCGAGGCGATGAGGCCCAGTTCGGCATCAGTCAGGCCGAGGTCCGTGCGGATCAGGGGCAGTACGACGCTGAAAATCTGCCGGTCGGCCTGATTGAGAAAAAAGGCCAGCCAGAGCAATACCAGCAGTTCCCAACGGTAGCCACCAACGGCGGGAACACGGGCGGGTTCGAGCGTATGCGGGTTGGTCATGTCAGTGGTCGATGCCAAGGGCATCCATGATGCCTTTGAGGTAGCCAATGCCAAACAAGTTGCCCTTCATTTCGTAGCCGTGCCGGTCGTTCGACTCCCCGGCCATCGTTGGCACATGGTCGGAGCGCAGAAGCACGTCGAGGCCCGCGTCGCGGTAGGTACGCAGGGCGGCCACCATGTCGGTAGGGCCGTTGTCGTGGAAGGTTTCGCGGAAATTTTCCGCCGTACCGGCCACGTCACGGAGGTGGATGAAGCGGATGCGATCCTTCCACTCGTCCACGAGCGCGGGAATGTTTTCGCCCATTGTCACGTAGGTGCCCTGGCAAAACGTCAGGCCGTGAGCCGGACTGTCCGAAAGCCGCAGGGCGCGGCGGGTGGCGTCGGCGTTGACGAAAATCCGACCAATGCCGCGCAGGCTCGGAACGGGTGGGTCGTCGGGGTGCAGGGCCAGTTGCACCCCCGCCCGCTCCGCCGTGGGCAGTACGGCCTCCAAAAAATAACCGTAGTTGTCCCAGATTTTTTGGGCCGACACTTCCCCCCACTCCGTCAGTGGTTGGCGGGCGGCAACCTGGCCATCAAATCCCGACACCAACGCCCCACCGCGCTCAGGGATCGCGATGTCGGTGCGGTACCAGCCCGTGGCCATGAAGTTGTAGCAGAGCAGGGTAATGCCCAGCCGACCCATGTTCGTCAGCATTTGCCGGTACCGTTCCAAATCCTCGTCGCGGCCCGGCAGGCCGAGTTTGATGCGACTCATGTCGAACTGGTCGCCTTCGAGGCCAATGAGCTCAAAGCCGTTTTCGGCAAAAATTTGTTTCGAGCGTTGCAGCGAATCGAAATCCCAGGGCGGCAAGTCGCCCGTCAGGTCGGGGGCCAGTTTGGCGAGAGCCGTGCCGATGCCCATCTGCCGGGCCAGCGTCCATTTTTCGTCGGGGCGATTGCCGAAAAAAAGGAAAGTCAGGTTCATGAGTCGAATTTTTCGTGGTTCCGAAACGCGCCGCTGGGAATTGGTCCGTCGCCGTGTGCGCGGCTCGTTCAACCTCACTTCTCTAGTTTCACCACCAGTGAGCGGCTGAATTCGGGCAACGTAAGGCTGCCGTCGGCGTTGAACCGTCCGGGTTGCCAGGCATTTTTCCAGGGGTCGTAAAACGAAACGGCGCGGTGCTTTGGCAGGTCGGGGGCGATTTTTTGGGCGTTCACCCGCCGGGGTGCCTTGCCTTCGACCAGTTCGGTTTTCCAGGTAGCGGCTCCGTCTCGAATCCAGAGCAGGGTAGTTTTTTTACCCGTCAACCCGTACATTTTCAACTGGTTGGGTAGGTTTTTGAAAACCGGTTCGGCATTTTCCAGAATGGGGTCGAAGCCGCTGGTTGCTTCTCTGAACCGCCCGAAGTGCCACCAGAGGTTGTTTTTTTCAACGTAAAAATCCCAGTGCCAGCTTTGCCCGGCAGCGGCGGCCCCGGCGAAAAACGGGGCGAACAAAATGTCGTGCAGCAAGCTCCCGGCGGTGTCTTTTTCGTACTGTTTCCAGGGACCGGCGTGGTGCGGCTCGACGGCGCCCACTTCCGAAAGCAGCACCGGTTTGTCGGCGCTGAACGCACGGAGCCTGCGCACGGCATCCGCCGCGAGTTCGTCCATCGGGGCCTGGCAGATGGGCAGTTTGGCCCCCTCGTCGAGGTAGCGGTGAACCTGAGCCAGTTGGTTTCCGGGAAGCAGCGAGTACCGGCGGTAGAGTTCGTTGCCGGCTTCGCTGTCGAAACTCCCCAAACTTTGCATCACCAGTTGCCGGGGAAATCGCTTCTGCACTTCGGGCAGCATTTCGGCGGTCCAGTCGAAGAGAATATTTTTATCGGCGATTTGCACCGCGTTGACTTCGTTCCAAAGTTCCCAGCCCAACACGGTCGGGTTTTTGGCAAAGCGGTTGGCCCAAAATTCCACCCGGTTCAGGAATAAAGCTTTTCCGGTTTTTGTCGTGAAAAAATCCTCAACCGACGGTAGTTTTTCCGAATACACGGGCCGGTCGAAGGCCACCGAACCCGCGAATTTGGCGGGGTATCCGGTGAGTTGACGAAAATGCTCCAGACAGAACTTGACCTTAATCCGGTATTTTTCAGCTAAGGCTACGACTTTTTCCACGCGTTGTGCGAGGACAAAATCGTAGCTGCCCGCCTTGATTTGTTCGACCTCAAAAAGCGGGATACTCAGCCAGATTCGGGTGTAGTTTCCGCCGTTTTCCGAGAGTTTTTTAAAATACGTTTCGTAGTAGTTAAACACGGCGGCTTCGTCGGAAATAAACCGGGGAAAGCAGATGTTCACGCCGTTTGGCACGAACGTCCCCCCGTTCCCAAGCATCAGGTACTTCGGGTTTCGGGGGCTGACCTGCACGTAGCTTTCGGTTTCGAGCAGGGGAAAATCCGGGTGGGGCACGTGGGCCAACCGCATGATTTCCTGAATTTCCCTTACTTTTTCCGGGAATTTTTTCGCCACGTTTTCCGCTTCAGCCGGGTCTTTTTCCAGGTCGTAGAGTTCCATTTCGCGGCTGTCGTTCCAGTACAGGCCCTTCCATTTTCCCATTCGGACGGCCTGCTTGGGGCGATTTTCCGTGATTTCCCAGTAGAGGTACGGGTGCGGGCGTTGCGGTTGCCCGAGCAACGCCGGAACGAACGAGATTCCGTCGGTAGCATCGGGCGTGGTTTTGGCCAATTCCGCCACCGTGGGCATAAAATCCCAGAATGCCGCCGGGTGGTCGCTGCTGGTACCGGGTTTTATCCAGCCCTTCCAACTCGCCACGAAGGGCATTCTCAGGCCCCCTTCGTACAAGTCGCGCTTGATGCCCCGAAACGCTCCGTTGGAATCGAAGTAGTCGGGATTGTGGCCCCCCTCGGCGTGGGGGCCGTTGTCGCTGGTGACGATGAGCAGCGTGTTTTCTTCGAGCCTCAGGCTTTTCAGCAAGGCCCGAAACTGCTCCACGTAGCTATCGAACCGGGTGACGGAGGCGGCGAAGGCTTTTTCCGTTTCCGGAAAATCGGCGTTTTTGTACTCGCCCAGGTCGTCGATGTCGAGGGGGTCGTGCACCAGCGAATACGACATGAACAGGAAAAATGGTTTCTGCTGGTTGTTTTTTACAAACTCCAGGCCTTTTTCGGTGGTGAGGTCTTCGATGAATTTGCCCCGTTTCCCGTTCAGATTTTCGGACACGATAACTTCTTTTCCGTTCTCGACCATGTCCGCCCGAAACCGGAATTCGCTCGGTTTAAAAAATCGCCCCAACTGCCCGAAGGTGTAATCGAAACCCATTTTGTCGGGGGTCGATTCGGAATAGGTTTCGCCCAAATGCCAGCGTCCGCAAAGTGCCGTTCGGTAACCCGCTTTTCGGAGCATTCCCGCCACGGTCGGGGTATTGGGTGGCATGGGAAACGGGCCGAAATCAGGGTGATTTTTATTGGAGCGAATGGCGGTGTGGCCGGTGTGTTTGCCAGTCATCAGGGCGCAGCGCGAGGGCGAGCAAACGGCGCTTCCGGCGTAAAAATTTGTCATCTTCACGCCGTCGTTCGCCAGTTGGTCGATGTTCGGTGTTTTGATGATTTTTTGCCCGAAACATCCCACGTCGCCAATACCCATGTCGTCGGCGAGGATAAAAATGATGTTGGGACGCCGGGCGGACTGGGCCACGGTTTGTTGCACGTGGCAAACATTCAGCGCGACGCAAACCAGTGGAATAAGCAATTTCATGCGATGAAAAAAAATCAAGCAGCCAACAGCCGTCGGCTGCCTGACCGGATTAAACCTATGAATTACGAGTCGATCGTCGTCAGTCGATCGTCGTCAGTAAATGCATTTTTGGCTATCGACTGACGACTGTCGACTATTGACTCCCCTCAATACCCCGGATTCTGATCTTTTGTCGGGTCAAGCGCGGTGTTGAAGTTCAACTCTGAAATGGGTATCGGCCAGAGCAAATGCTTGTCGGCCACGTCTTTGCCTACGCCCGCCTTGATGAGTTCCCGGAATTTGCCGCTGCGTTTCAGGTCGGGCCAGCGCTTGCCTTCGTACTGGGTTTCGTAGCCGCGTTCCCGAATGACCAACTCCACGAACGTCGTGGCGTTGTAGTCCGCCAGTTTGAAATCGACCGCCGACGGCGCATTGGCCGGTTTGCCGTAGGCCCGGCGATGCACCTGATTGAGGGCCTCCATCGCGGCAATGGTAGGGCCGCTTCCGGCGCGGCTGGCGGCTTCGGCGTAAAGCAGCAACAGGTCAGCGTACCGGTAAAGCGGGTAATCGTTGGCGGCTGCGCTCCCGGTGGGGGCGGCGGGGTCGGTAAACTTTTTGTTGAGCAGTGAATTGGCCCCCAGCCCGATGTTCCATTTGTACCAGCCGTAGGTTTTGCGCAGGTCGTTGGTGTCCCAGTTTTTGTAGACGTTGTTGGTTAGGGCATCGGTGTAATGCGCAAAAAATCCCCCGGCCCCGTGCAGTCGGGCAGCGGGGTTGTGGGCAAACATGACCAGATTGAAACCCTGTCCATTCACGCGGGTGTATTTCAGGTAGAAAATTTCCTCGGGCGTCGTCACGACGTCAGCTCCGAAGAGTTTGGCGAAATCGTCGGCCACCGTCACGGGCACCAGCGAGAATTTGTTCGATTTCATCACCTCGTCCGCTTTGTCGCGGGCCTCGGCGTATTGATTCCGGTAGAAATACACGTCGGCCAGTACGGCCTTGGCCGACCATTTGGAAGGTCGCCCGACCAGGGCTGGCGCATCGGGCAGCGCCGTTTCGGCTTCTTTCAAATCACTGACGATGAGTGCGTACACGTCGTCAGCAGCGGTACGTTTCAAGTTTTGTTCGGTCATGTTGGCCTCGGTGCGCAGGATGACCCCACCCCAGTTTCTGATCAGGTAGAAGTACGTCAAGGCCCGCAGAAACTTCGCTTCGGCTACGTATTTCGCCTTGTCGGCGGTGCTTGCCGAGGTGGCATTGGGCGCGTTTCGGATCACCAGGTTGGCATTGCGGATGGCGAGGTAAAACAAATCCCACATCTGCCCGACCCGGGTGATGTTGGTGTTGTCCAGGCCCTGAAAATTGCTCAGGATCGCGTAGCTACCTCGGCCGTAGCCGTAATCGGTGTACGCTTCGTGCTGCGCCGGGTAGAGTCCGCCGAGGCAGTTGTCGGCGCGGAGCGGGCTGTAAATTGCGTTTACGGCGGCTTCGATTTCGGCTGCGGTGTTGTAGTACGTTTCCACCGCCAGCGATTTGGGCGCCTCAACGAGGGCCTTGTCCGAGCAGCCACCAAACAGCGCGAGTGAAAGCGCGAGCAGTGGCAAGCGCAAGCGCCGATTGAAAAAGGTGTTCATGGTCAAAAAGGTGAAGAGGTTTCGCATCAGAACCCAGCCCGCAACCCAACTGTAACGGTCTTGGCGGTGGGGTAGCTGTAATGGTCGATTCCCTGGTTGATGGAGTTGGCACCGCCGTAGGAATTAATCTCCGGGTCCCACCACGAATACCGGGTGAGTGTCAGCAGGTTTTGCCCGCTCACGTACACCATTGCGCTGCGCAACCAGTCGATGCCCAGATTTTTGACGGGGACGTTGTACCCCAACTGGATCGTACGGAGCCGCAGGTACGAGCCATCCTCCACGAACCGATTCGAGATTTGCGTCTGCGTCGTGCGGCTGATGACCGGGTATTTGGCCGTGGTGTTGGTCGGCGTCCAGTGATTGAGGTACACCTCGCGGGGCATGTTCAGCCCGAAACCGTAATCGAGGGTCTGGCCGACCGAACTGAGGTTGAAAACATCGTTGCCCTGCGACCCCTGGACGAAGGCGGTCAGCTCGAAGTTTTTGAACGACATCGTCGAATTGAAGCCGTAAATGAAATCAGGGTTCGGATCGCCGATGAACGTTTTGTCCCTGATGTTGATGGCTCCGTCGGCGTTGAGGTCTTCGTACACGATTTTGCCTTGCTCGTTGTAGCCTTTTTCGACAAAGCCGTAAAACGCACCGACGGGTTGCCCCTCCCGCAGAATGTTGATGAAGTCGTTCGTAACGGTGATGTTGATGGCCGAACCCAGCACATCCTGGCCGTTGTAGAGCTTCAGCACCCGGTTGCGGTTGAACGCGATGTTGCCGCCCACATCCCAGCGGAACGCTCCCGTCAGCACGTTGGCATCGACCGAAAACTCGAACCCTTTGTTCTGAATCGAGCCGATGTTCTGGATGGTGCTCGTGAAGCCCAGCGACGAGGGCAACTGCACGGTGTTGAGCAAATCGCGGGTCGTTTTGACGTAGTAGTCGGCAGTCACCCGGACGCGGTTGTTCCACACGCTGGCGTCAAGGCCCACGTCGGTCTGCGCGGTAGTTTCCCATTTCAGGTTACCAGGCAGGCGCGTACCGGGCGCGTAGGTGGTGTACTGCGCATCGCCGAAGACGGTTTTGCCCGAGTTCAACTGGTTGAGCGTGGCGTAGGGGTTGATGGCCTGACTGCCCGTTTCGCCGTAGCCGACTCGAACTTTCAGGTCGGAGATGAAGGGGATTTTTTTCATGAACCCTTCTTCCGACACCCGCCAGGCCAGTGCTCCCGACGGGAAATAGCCCCACTTGTTGCCCGCGCTGTACCGCGAGGAGCCATCGGCCCGAAAACTCGCCGTGAGCAGGTACTTGCCTTTGTAGCTGTAATTGACCCGGCCCAGGTACGACTCCAGCACGGCTTTCGAGTAACCCGACTGGGGAATACCCGGTGTAATGGCCGCACCGAGATCGTGGGTTTCGCTCTGGTCGCTGATGAATCCCACGCCCGAACCACTCACCGACGTGTTGAGAAATTCCTGGTAGGTGAACCCGGCCACCGCCGAGATGTTGTGGTCTTGGGCCAGCGTTTTAGTGAACGTGACGGTGTTTTCGTTGAGTACACTCATCTGCTGGTCCGTGCTGACCGAAGCCGTTCCCTGCGAGTTCACAAAATTACGGGTCGTGTAGGCATCGTTGCGGGTGTCGCCGTTTTCGACCCCACCCGAAATCCGGATGGCGATTTCGGGAATGGGCCGGAAGGTCAGCGCCGCGTTGGCCAGCCCCCGGTTGGAGCGCACCTGGTCGGTTTGCTCGTTGATAAAATTGATCGGATTGACCAATACGTTCGAGCCCCACGGAATGGCGGCCGCCAGGATTCGGTAGCTACCGTCGTCGTTGTAGGGCGTAAAAATTGGGTACGCCGACAGCGCTGCGGCGATCATCGAACCGCCCCGATTTCCCGCGCTCGAATTTCGGCGGTCGAGGTTGATTCGGGTCAGCGTGGTGCCAACGTTGAAGCTGAATTTTTTACTGATGTCGGTGTTGACGTTGGCCCGCAGCGAGTAGCGGTCGTAGCCGCTGCCAATCACGATGCCATCCTGCTTGAAAATGCTTCCACCCACGGAAAACTGCGTTTTCTCGGTCCCCCCGCTGATGTTGAGGGCGTGGTTTTGCATAGGCGCTTTCTGAAAAATCAGGTCCTGCCAGTCGTACCCCGCACCGAAGCCATTGATTTGATCCTGCGTGAAGTAGGGGGCGATTTTGTCGTTGACCGCCTGCTCGTTGTAAAACGTGGCCCACTCGGTGGCGTTCATCAATTCCAGCTTTTTGCGGAGCGTTTGCTGGCTGAAACTGGTTTCAAAATCGACGTTGGTGCGGCCCGCCTTACCCCGTTTGGTGGTGATGAGCACCACGCCATTGGCCCCGCGCGAGCCGTAAATGGCCGTGGCCGATGCGTCTTTCAAAATCTCGATGCTTTCGATGTCGCTGTTGTTCAGCACGGTCGGGTTGCTGCCCGCCGTCGGGAAGCCGTCCACGACGTACAGCGGTTCGTTTGAACCCTGGATTGAATTCGTGCCACGAATCCGCACGCTCACGTTGGCCCCCGGCGCGCCGTTGTTTTGCACCACCTGCACCCCGGCCGCCCGGCCTTGCAGGGCCTGCAACACGTTGGGCACCGGAAATGCGTTTAGTTCCTTCGCTTTTACCTGCGCCAGCGAGCCGGTCAGGTCGCTTTTTTTCACGGTGCCGTAGCCCACCACCACCACTTCGTCGAGTTGGCGGTCTTCCACGGCGAGCGTCACGTCGAGGGTGGTGCGGGTGCCGACGGCCTGTTCCTGCCGAACATACCCGACCGCGGAAAAGACCAGCGTGACGTCCGCGCTGGGTACGCTCAGGGCGTACGTGCCGCTGGCATCGGTGGTGGTGCCGCGAGGGGTGCCTTTCACGGCGACGTTGACGCCAACGAGGGGGGCATTGTCCGCCCCGGAGGTCACCTTGCCCGCGACGCGACGTTCCTGAGCATACCCAGACGCACCGATGCCCAGCGCGACGAGCAGAACCGAAAGACTTCGGTAAACCGTTTGTTTCATGGGAGGTAGAGGTTAAAATTTTATATTGTAAAAATAAATACAATAATGATTACAAATCAAAGATATGGATTTGATTCTGCCAATCCTTTCCCCTGTTTTTTTGTAAGAAAAAAAGTTACGTCACGAAAAAAGCCCGCCGGTAGGGCAGGCTGCAAGCCGCTGGACGTGAAAAAGTCGGCTGAATCTCAGGCTAGTTTTCCGGAAATGACGCTCGCTGCCCCGAGCAAGTCCCGAACCAGTCGAGCTTTGTCAGTCATCATGTACCGGTATTCGGGCAGGTACACGCTGAGGCTGGCCACGACTTTTTCGGCTTTCCGGACCGGCACGGCCAGGCCGATTACCTGCCGCCCCGCCGTGGCCTGGATGGCGAGTTCTTCGTGACGAATCTGGGCTAACGCTGCTTTCAATCCTTCGGTAGTCGCGGCTTCGGGCCAAATCTCTGCGGCGGGCAAGCCGTACTTTTGAATGAATTTTTCCAGTTCGACCTCTGGCAGAAAAGCCAGCAAAAGTCGTCCGGAAGCCGTGTTGAACACGTCTTTCTGATCGGCGGTGCGTACCTGAAGGTCATGCTCCGATGTGGTGCGCGTCAGCACGATGCGCTGATTGCCCTTCAATACGGCGAGCAGCAGGTTTTCGTTCAACGCGACCGTGAGGCGGTTCATTTCTTCGGTGGCGGCTTCGATCAAATCTTTCCGGTAGCCGTCGTTGCCGGTCAGGGCGTAGGCTTTGGCCCCGAGCAGGTAGCCTTTTTTTGCGCCAATCTGCTCGATGAACTCCCGAGCCACGAGGGTTTTGAGAATGTTCGCGCAGGTGGCGTGGTTCAGCCCGACGGCCTCGGCCACTTCGCCGAGGGCTTTGGGACGTTCCGGCTCACGGGCAATGAATTCAATGATGTCGATGGCGCGATGAATGACCTGAATCATAATTTTTACATTGTAAAACAAATATGGGCATGAATTCGCGTAATCAAAACTTCGTCAGGGAAATGGCGGAATATCATGGATTCGCACGAAGACGCTCCCGGCACGATTTTAACACGAGGTAAAAAAAATCCGATAGCCATGCAAATCCCCCAATCCCTCCTCAGTGGCCTGGCTGGTGCCGTGGCCCTCACGACGTTCAATGAATCGGCCCGGCGGATCGTGCCCCAGGCTCCCCGCATGGATTTGCTCGGCGAACAGGCCTTCGCCAAACTCCTCAGCAATCTGGGTGAAACGCCCCCGACCGGCGACCGGCTGTACGCCGCTTCGCTGGCTGGCGATTTGCTCTCCAATGCCTTGTATTACAGTGCAGTCGGCGCGGGAAATCCCGAAAACGCCGTTCGCAACGGGCTGATGTTGGGCCTGGCCGCCGGAGCAGGGGCCGTGGGCCTGCCCGGTCCGTTGGGCCTCAGCGAATCGACCACCTCGCGCAGCACTACTACGTCACTGCTCACCGTCGGCTGGTACGTGGTCGGGGGCGTGGTGGCCGGGCTGACCTACCGGCTGCTGGCTAAACGTGCCGCTCGCCAGAAGCAACAACCCAAGTCGGGAACGGAAATTATACCCAAAACACCCGACGCGCTGGCCAGTTGAGCGGCGCGTTTTCATCAACATCAACCCAAGAAAGGAGGCACCCATGGCAGCGCAGGATGAAAGCCAGTTGGAAAGCAAAGAAGCCCAGATTCGGGCCAAACAAGCCATCAGCCCCGCCGGGCTGGGCGACCAGTCGGCGGAAGGCCACAGCGGACCGGGCAGCGAAACCGAACTCCGCGACGCGCCCCCCAGCGAACTGGAGGAAGAATACCTCGAAAACGACGAAACTCAGGAGGTCGGCGCGAACGTGCGCATGATGCACCCCAACCGCAACCCGAACGACAAGCCGGATTTGGACAAACCGGCCTACGCCTGACGAAACGATTTTCTGCGGATGGAGCGGATTTTTGTGGAAAATGAATTTGAAACATCCGCGAAAATCCGCTCCATCCGCAGAAAACTTTTTTCGCTTCACCCAACGCCGCGCCGGGTTATTTTTGTGGGAAAACCCCACCTCCGATGGACCCGGCGGCTCTCCGTAAAATCATCCACGTCGACATGGACGCGTTTTACGCTTCCGTCGAGCAACGCGACAACCCGGCGCTGCGGGGCAAGCCCGTGGCCGTCGGTGGCAGCCGCGAGCGGGGTGTGGTGGCAGCGGCGAGTTACGAAGCACGGGCCTTCGGCGTGCGGAGCGCGATGGCCTCGGTGGTGGCCCTTCGCAAATGCCCGTCGCTCGTTTTCGTGAAGCCTCGCTTCGAGGTGTACAAAGCCGTGTCGGCCCAGATTCGGGAAATTTTCGCCGAGTACACCCCGCTCATCGAGCCGCTCTCGCTCGACGAAGCCTACCTCGACGTAACCGAAAATATTCCCGGCATCGAATCGGCCACGGAAATCGCCCGGCAATTGAAGGAGAAAATCAGGGAAGAAACCGGCCTGACGGCCTCGGCGGGGGTGTCGTACAACAAATTTCTGGCGAAACTGGCCTCCGACTTTCGCAAACCCGACGGGCTGTACGTCATCAAACCCAGCCAGGGGCTGGCCTTCGTCGAGCCGCTCGAAGTCGGACAGTTTCACGGCATTGGCAAGGTAACCGCCGAAAAGATGAACCGGCTGGGCATTTTTTCCGGCCTGGATTTGCGGCAACAAACCGAGGAATTTCTGCGCCAGCACTTCGGCAAGGCGGGCACATTTTACCACCACATCGCCCGGGCCGAGGATTTTCGCCCCGTCAACCCCGACCGCATCCGCAAATCCGTCGGGTCGGAAAACACCTTCGACCGCGACCTCGAAACCCGCGCCGAACTCGAAGCGGGCCTGCTGCCCCTGCTCGCCGACGTGTGGGGCTACTGCGACCGCACGCACACGTTTGGGCGCACGGTGACGCTGAAGGTCAAGTTTCTGGATTTTCAGCAAATCACCCGCAGCCGCAGCACCCTCACGCCGATTACCGACGAAGCGTTTTTCGAAAAAATCGCCTTTGAACTCCTCGACCAGCTCTTGCCCGTGCCCAAAGGCGTGCGCTTGCTCGGCGCTTCGCTCTCCAACCTCGAATCGGCCGAAGACCTGGAAGGACGGCAGTTGACGCTGCATTTTTAGTGTCTATCCGAAAATAGCCCCGTCGGGCGGCTGGGGTGGGCTGTGCGGGGTGCCGTCCGGCGGGTTTCGGGGAAGTTACTCCCATCCCACCCGCCGGACGGCACCCCACACTGCCCACCCCAGCCGCCCGACGGGACACCTCCCTCCATTTCCGGATAGGCAGTTAGTCAGCAGTCGTCAGTCGTCAGGAAGAATGCAGTTGCTGTCGACTGACGACTACAATTCATTATTCCGCTCCGCCGCTTCGTCACTCAACCGGGCGATGGCCCCCCGCGAGCGACGGCTTTCGCTCTGGTAACCCATGCGCCGCTGGTCGCTGCCGGGGTCGGGCAGGAAGCGGTTGATGATGCCGAGCACGTCGGTGGTCAGTTCGGGGAACAGCTCGTTGGCGATGGAGACCAGTTTTCCCGGCAACGTCACGACAAGTTCGGCGTCGCCGTTTTTCAGGGCTTTGATGATTTGGTGTGCCGTGTTTTCGGCCGTGTCGGAAAGCAGCGGAATTGAATCGGCGATTTTAAACCAGGCGTACTCTTTTTCGTGCTGGCCCTTCACGACCACGTTGCGCGGACTGCCCGTGCGGGTGAGGTTGGGGAAAACGGTCGTCACGACAATGCCGTGCCGGGCCACTTCCGAGCGCAGGCCCTTCGAGAAACCGCCCAGGGCAAACTTGCTGGCGCTGTACGGCAGCAGGTGCGGCAGGCTGACCTTACCCCCCACCGAGGCCACGTTGACGATGCGCCCTTCGCGGCGGCGCTTCATGTCGGGCAGCACGGCCAGGATGGCGTACAGCGGGCCGTAAAAATTGGTGTTCATCGCTTCGTCGAAATCGGCCAGCGTCAGGTTTTCGAGCGGACCGACCTGGATGATGGCGGCGTTGTTGATGAGCACGTCCACGCGCCCGTACCGCGCCCGCACCCGCTCCACGAGGGTTTCGACTTCTTCCTGCACCGTGATGTCGCAGGGGACGGCCAGCACCTCGGCACCCCGGCCGCGGAGTTCCTGCTCGGCCCGGCGGAGTTGGTCGATGCTCCGGGCGCAGATGGCGAGTCTGGCCCCTTCGGCGGCCAGTTGGCGGGCCATCACGAGGCCCAGCCCCCGGGAGCCGCCCGTGATGAGCACGACCTTGCCGCGCAGGTCGTATTTTCGGGATTGGCGAAAAATGGCCCGGCCAGCCAGCACGAGGCCGACGCCGAGGGCGAGGGGAAACAGACGGGTTGCGTTGCGGTTTGCCATGCGTGCGCGCTTTTTTTAGGGAAAAGGCAAAATTTTTATGCCACCTTCCCCCTGCGGCATTCGCGTTGCCGCCTTGACCCGGTCACTCTTCCGCGGACACCCCCGGGGGTTTTGCCCACTCATCCCCGCCGATGGGCCACTGATTGAAAAAAAAACCGTACATTCGGTACCCGATTTACCTTTGACCGCAAAAAATCACAAACCAAGACGAATGAAAACCAACAAACTGATGGCCGCCGCGGTGGCCCTGCTGGTTTCGGCCAGCGCCTTCGCTCAATCGGCCGACGAGATCGTGACCAAGCACATCGCCGCCCGGGGGGGTGCCGACAAACTGAAGGGCATCCAGTCGGTGGTGATGGAAAACTCAATGACAGTGCAGGGCATGGAAATTCCGATGACCCAGACCGTCGTGGCCGGCAAGGGCTTCCGCCAGGAAATGAACATCATGGGCAACCAGATGGTGACGGCCATCGAAGGCGACAAGGGCTGGATGATTCGCCCCGCCATGATGGGCGGCACGGGCGAACCCGAAGACCTGCCCGCCGAAGCCGTGAAAGGCCAGGGCGGCAGCCTCGACCCCGGCGGGCCGCTGTTCAACTACCAGACCAAAGGCACGAAAGTGGAACTCGTCGGCACCGACAAAGTGAATGGCAAGGACGCCTACCACCTGAAATTGACCACCAAAGACGGCGGCGTGTCGGAGCACTGGATTGACGCGGCTTCGTTCCTTGAAACGAAAGTGAAGCGCACCGCCAACATGGGGGGACAGGAAGTGGTAAACGAGGTCATCTTCTCCGATTTCAAAGACGTGGACGGCATCAAATTCCCGTACACGATGGAAACCGAAAATCCCATGGCCGGGGCCATGACCATCACCACCAGCAAAGTGACCGTCAACGGCAAGGTGGACGAAAACATTTTCAAGAAACCGACCAAGTAACGATTCTGCTGGCGCAGATTTTTATGAAAAGCCGCCCCGAGTTTCGGGGCGGCTTTTTTCGTGACCCCAACACGCAAAGCCGCTCCGGGCCGTTACTTTGCTGAACGCTTTCCTCTTTTCATGCGAAACCTGCTTTTGCTGCTGGCGCTCGTCAGCTTTCGGACCTCGGCACAGAATTTCTTTGGCATCTCGACCGGCAACGCCTCGGGTACCCACGGGCTGTACCTCAACCCGGCCTCCATCGCCGATTCCCGCCACAAATTTTACTTCAACCTGGGCGCGGCCAATGTCCACGTCAACAACAACTACGCCCGCTGGAACGCGCCGTTTTCGGTGTTCCGGGCCGTGACGGGCAACGTGCCCACGGCCTGGAAAAATGGGGACGGCAGCGTAAATTTTCAACCCTACAACTTCCGGGAAATCCTCGACGGCAAACCCAAAAGCGGCACGCTCTGGACGGAGTTTCGCGGACCATCCATGCTGATTAGCCTGGGCAATTCCACCGCCGTGGCCCTCACCACCCGCCTGCGGGCCGCCGGGCAGGTGAACGGCGCCGACCAGGAGTTCATCTCGCTGCTGAGGCAGGGCTTCAACGAAACCACGCTCTGGAACGTGACCAACGTGGACAACCGCTTCAACGTCAACGCCAACATTTACGGCGAAATCGGCGGGTCGCTGGCCCAGGCGATTACCCCGCTGGACGCCGTGCATTTCGTAAAAATCGGGGCCACGGCCAAGTACATCACCGGGTTTTACAGCGGGCACTTCATCAACCGGGGCCTGACGTACCGCGTCGCCCCCGACCCGAAAAATCCCAGCGAAGGGGTACTGCTGGTGGAAAAACTCGACGCCGAATTTGGCTACTCCACCCAGACCCCCCTCGACGGCGGGTTTACGATTGGCAAATTCCTGGGCAGCAAAATTCCCGGTCACGGCTGGGGCTTCGACGCCGGCCTGGTGTACGAATACCGCCCCTGGATCGAGGAGTACGCCGCAGGCGGCTACGACCGCGAAGAAGACAAATACCGCTTCCGCCTCGGCGTGGCCCTGCTCGACATGGGCAAGATTTACTACAGCGACCCGGCCAACGTGCGGGGCTACACGGTGCTGCGCACCAACAGGCAGTTCACGCAGCAGGACTTCGACGAGGTCAGCGGCAGCGATGAACTGGCGCAGGTGCTGGAGCAAAAGCTGGATTTGCAGCCCTCGGAAGCCAAGACGAAGTTCAACGTGGGCCTGCCCACGGCCCTGAGCCTCAACCTCGATTGGCGGCTCGGCAACGAGTTTTACGTCAACGTGGCCTACCTCAAGGACTTGCACGCCCCCAACGCCATTGCCATGCGGCAACCCACCGTGCTGGCCATCACGCCCCGGCTTCAGGCCGAGGGCATCATGGAATTGTCGGTGCCGCTGGTGTTCATCAACGGAGCTTTTGCGCCGGGGTTGGCCCTGCGCATCGGCCCCGTTTTCGCCGGTACGGACAATTTTCTAGGCGTCTTCGGTTCCCTGAAAACCCTCAAACCCCAGGGTACGGACCTCTACGCGGGCGTGGCGATACCGATTTTGAAGAGCAACAAAAAGAGGAGTGAGTAGTCAGGAGTGAGGAGTGAGTAGAAAATTCAACTTTTATACTCCTCACTCCTGACTACTCACTCCTCCGCACAGGTGCCTCCAGGTTTTTCCCGTCGTACTTCACGCCGAGGTAATCGAGGCGCTTGAAGTGGGTGCGGAGGCGGGACAGAAAATCCTCGAACGTGCAGCATTCCTTTGGCGACCAGGCCACTTCGGCCAGGGCGATGGCGCGGGGGTAGGTCATGTACTCGGCCCGTTCGGGCGTGGCGATGTACTCCGTCCAGACGTTGGCCTGTACGCCCCGAATGCGCTTGGCCTGTTCGGGGGTCAGTTCGGCGGGCAGGGGTTCGTAGCCGTACACCGTACGCAGGGGCAGGTAGCCGCCGATGGTCAGCGGCTCGGTTTTGGGGTCGCCCTGGTAGTAGTCGAGGTACACGTAGGTGGTGGGCGTCATGATGACGTCGTGGGCTTGCTTGGCCGCTTCGATGCCCCCTTTTTCGCCCCGCCAGCTCATCACGGTGGCGTTGGGCGACAGCCCGCCTTCCAGGATTTCGTCCCAGCCTACCAGTTTGCGACCTTTCGCGGTCAGAAATTTGTCGATGCGGCGGATGAAGTAGCTCTGGAGTTCGTGCTCGTCCTTCAGCCCTTCCCGCTTCATCAATTCCTGGCAAAACCGGCTTTCGCGCCACGTCCGTTTGGGGCATTCGTCGCCGCCGATGTGGATGCACTCGCTCGGGAAAAGCGCCAGCACCTCGGTCAGCACGTCTTCCAGAAACTGAAACGTCTGCTCGCGGGGCATGAACACGTCGTCGTGGACGCCCCAGGTCGTGGACACCTCGTACAGTTTGTCGGGATTCGCGCCCAACTCCGGGTACGAGGCGATGGCCGCCAGGGCGTGGCCGGGCATTTCGATTTCGGGCACCACCGTCACGTACTTCGACTGGGCGTAGCGCACCACCTCACGCACCTCGTCCTGGGTGTAAAAACCGGCGTGTTCCTTCCCGTCGTACTTGCCGGTGTACTGCGGGTGGCCCTTGCTGGCGTGTCCCACGATGGTTTCCCGGCGCTTCGACCCGATTTGGGTCAGTTTCGGGTATTTTTTGATTTCAATCCGCCAGCCCTGGTCTTCGGTCAGGTGCCAGTGGAAGGTGTTCAGTTTGTGCAACGCCAGCAGGTCGATGTACCGCTTGATGTACGAAACAGGGAAGAAATGCCGCCCCACGTCGAGCATCAGCCCCCGGTAGCCGAAGCGGGGCTGGTCTTCCACCTGCACGCAGGGCGCGGACCAGTCTATTTTTCGAATAAGTTCGGGGCTGAACGCTTCGGGCGGAAGCAGTTGAAGGAGGGTTTGCGTGCCGTAAAAATAGCCTTTGGGCGAGGCGGCCACAATGCCGATGCGGTCGGGTTCGATGGTCAGACGGTAGTCTTCGAGGCCCATTTTGCCCGGCGCGGCTTCGATGAAGTACACGTGCCCGCCCTTCGGAATGGCCGTCGAATTGGCGCTGAAATACTCCAGCGGCAGGCCCGACGCGGTGCGGAGTTGGGCCGCGAAACCTTCCACTACGGGCTTCAGGCCCGCATCGGCGTAGGGCCACACGAGGCGGGTGTTTTTCGAGAAAACAAACCGCCCTTCCTTCGGCGTCAGCTTCGTGGGCAGGGGCACGATGGGGTACTGGCTCTGGGCGCAAACCCAGACGGGCAGCAAAAGCAGCGCAAGCAGTAGCGGTTTTTTCATGGTCGGGCGACGTGGTTTTGTTGAACTGGATTTGGTCGGAAATATCGAATAAAAAACAAGGAATTTTGAACGTTGAAATTGAAATTCAGCATTTTACATTCCATATTTCTTGTTCGATATTTTGCTGTTTATCTACAAATTAGCAATGTGCCCCTTCCCCAGCCGCCCCATCTGCCGGGCGATGAACCGCGTGCGCCGCTCGACGTAACCGGAAGGACGAACCACCGAAAACCGGTTGGGGCTAGGCAACACCGCCGCAATGCGGGCGGCTTCGGTGCGGGTGAGGCTGGAGGCCGGGTGGCCGTAAAACCGTTGGGAGGCCGCCTCGAAGCCGAAGGTCATCGGCCCGGTTTCGGCCACGTTGAGGTACACTTCGAGGATGCGTTTTTTGCCCCAGATCGTTTCGATAAGCAGCGTAAACCAGGCTTCGAGGGCTTTGCGAAAGTAACTTCTCCCCTGCCAGAGAAACACGTTTTTGGCGACCTGCTGGCTGATGGTGCTGGCCCCTTTGATGCGTTTGCCCTTCATGTTGTACTGAAACGCCTGCTCCATGGCCTCAAAATCGAACCCGTAGTGAACCGGAAAGCGCTGGTCTTCGGCGGCGACCACGGCCAGGGCGGCCTGGTACGAAAGGTTTTCGTAGGAAGTCCAGTCGTAGTGCAGTTCGCCGTCGCGGTCTTCGGCCCAGGCCGCAACCTTGCGGTCGAGCATGGTGGGCGTCACGAGCACCGGCAACCACTTGAGCAGTACCACCCCGCCGATGGACAGGGCGAAAAACCAAAACACCACCCACCGCACGCCCCAGGCCAGCCACCCCTGCCAGGTACGACGCCCGAGCTTTTTCTGCCCTGGCGGCATTTTTACGGGCGGTAGCTTCGCGGAAGCATCACCGGGAACAAATCGGGAGCGCGGCGTATTTTTGGGCATACGGTGAGCAAGGGGCAATGGGCAAAAATAGGGATTCCCACTGCCACCAAACGGGTCGTTTTCGGGGAAATTTCGGAAATCCGTACTTTTGCCCCGCTTCCCGGCTGACCCTCAGCCCGTCGCCTCAACACCAACCCCCAAAATTCCCGCGAAGACGAAAGCTATTTCGTAATTCGTAATTCGTAATTCGTAATTCGTAATTCGTAATTCGTAATTCGTAATTCTTTATGCGCGTTTACCTCGACAATGCCGCCACCACCCCCCTCGACCGGGCCGTTCTCGACGCCATGCTGCCGCTGATGGAGCAGCAGTTTGGCAATCCCTCGTCCATCCACTGGCACGGGCGCGAGGTGCGGGCGGCCCTTGAACGGTCGCGCAAAACCGTGGCGGGGTTGCTCAATGCCTCGCCCTCGGAAATTTTCTTCACCTCCGGCGGCACCGAAGCCGACAACACGGCCCTCGTCAACTCCGTCGAAGCGTACGGACTCACCCATGCGATCACCTCGCGCGTTGAGCACCACGCGGTGTTGCACACGCTGCAACACCTGGAGAAACGGGGCAAAATCCGGCTTTCGTTCGTGGAATTGGACGAACGGGGCCACGTGCAGCTCGACCACCTCGAATACCTGCTCCGCACCAACCCCCGCTCGCTGGTCAGCCTGATGCACGCCAACAACGAAATCGGCAACCTGCTCGACCTACAGCGAACCGGGGAACTCTGCGCCGAGTACGACGCCATTTTCCACTCCGACACGGTGCAGGCCATGGGCCACTACCGCCACGACGTGCAGCGGCTGAAAACGCACTTCCTCGTCGGGGCGGCGCACAAATTCCACGGGCCGAAGGGCGTGGGGTTCCTCTACCTCAACGCCGACGCCAAGATTCACCCCTTCATCCACGGCGGGGCGCAGGAGCGCAACATGCGCGGGGGCACCGAAAACGTGTACGGCATCGTGGGCCTGGCCAAAGCCCTCGAACTGGCCTACGCGGGCATGGACGAACACCGTCGCCACATCGAGGGCCTGAAAACCCGGATGATTGCCCGCCTGCGCGAAACGGTGCCGGGCGTGCAGTTCAACGGCGACTCGGCCAACCTCGACCGGAGCCTGTACACGGTGCTCAACGTGAGTTTCCCGCCCTCCGAAGACGCCGACATGCTGCTCTTCAACCTCGACATCGCCAAGATTTCGGCCTCGGGCGGCTCGGCGTGCAGCAGCGGCTCCAGCATCGGCTCGCACGTGCTGACGGCCCTCGGCGTAGACCCGGCCCGCCCCGCCGTGCGGTTTTCGTTCTCCAAATTCAACACCGTGGAAGAGGTGGATTACGTGGTGGAGAAGGTGGGGGCGATGGTGGGGAGGAGGGAATTGGTTTCGTGATTTCCAAGCCACCGGCCACCGTGGTCTGTGGCACACAGACCACGGTGACGAAACGTTAAGGGAAATTCGGCCCCCGACCCCACCACCCGCCTCGTCAGCCTGAGCGATGGCGTGTTTCGGTTTGCGTTCACGCTGCCCGTGTTTCCGTCTGAATTGGACTCTCCCTTGTTTTTCTGGTCGTACCTGTGCCATGCCCGCGAGCTTTTGAAATTACCCACCCTCTAAACCCCTTACTCCATGCCAATTGACGACGATGACGACGATTTCGACCCCAACGATTTCCTGAACTCCGACGACGACGACCCGGAGGAAACCCAACGCGAATACGAGGCCCGGCGGGAACGCATCGACAACCTGCCCCTGATGAAAAAAGCCTGGGAGGTGTACCGGCTGACGAAAACCATCGTCGAAACGATGCGCGAAACCGCCAGCCCAATGGCCCAAACCGTGGGCGAGCAGTTGCTGACCGACGCCGTGACGCTGATTCCGAAAATCGCCGGGGCCGAAGGCAGCGAATTGTACACGCTGAAAATGGAAAACGCGGTCGTCATCAAACTCCACGCCCGGTCGTTGCTGACGACCACCAACTGGCTCCGTATGGAAAAACTGACGCCCCCCGAACACATCCAGCTCCTTCGCGACGTCATCGACGAATTCCGCCTGCTATTCATCGACTGGGTGGCGGGTTTCGACAAAACCGACGACATCCCAGACGAGTGGGGACCGCTGTTTCGCTGAAAAATGTCATTGCCCCGGTCGGCGCGACGGCCCTAGTTTTGCAGGCGGAACCCGTTCACCCGTTCCGACTTTTCATGCTCAACCAAACACTCGCCCCCTCGCTAACGTACGTTTCGGCCGATGAAGCCGTGTCCCAAATCCGCTCCGGCGACCGGGTTTTCATCCAGGCCGCCGCTGCCACGCCCACGCCGCTCATCGAGGCCCTCGCCCGCCGCGCCGACACCCTCGAAAACGTGCAGACCATCCACCTCCACCTCGAAGGCGAGGACTTTCCGCTCGTGCGGCCCGAAGCCCGTGCGGCGTTTCAGCCCACGGCCATTTTCATCGGGGCCAATTTGCGAAAGGCCGTCAACGAGGGTTTCGCGCAGTATTTGCCGATTTTTCTGAGCGAAGTTCCGGCGCTTTTCCGGAAAAAAGCCTGGCCGCTCGACGTGGCGATGGTGCAGGTGTCGCCCCCCGACCGGCACGGGTTCTGCTCGCTGGGCGTGTCGGTGGACGTGACGAAAGCGGCCGTCGAATCGGCGCGCATCATCCTCGCCCTCGTCAACCCGGCCATGCCCCGCACCCACGGCGACGGGCTGGTGCATTGCAGCCGGTTCGCGGCGGCGGTGTACACCGAAACGCCGCTCTACGAGCACGAACCCGTCGAACCGACGCCGGTGGAAACGGCCATCGGGCAGCACGTGGCCTCGCTGGTGGAAAACGGGGCCTGTCTGCAAATGGGCATCGGGGGCATTCCGAACGCGACACTGCGCTTCCTAACCTACCACAAAGACCTGGGCGTGCACACTGAGATGTTTTCGGACGGGTTGCTGGGACTGGTCGAAACGGGCGTCGTGACGGGCAGCCAGAAACGCGACCGGGCGGGGAAAATCGTGTCGGGTTTTGCTATCGGCAGCCGCCGCCTCTACGATTTCATGGACGACAACCCGATGGTATCCATGCTCGACATCGGGTACGTGAACGACACGGCGGTGATCCGCCGCAACCCCAGAGTGACGGCCATCAACAGCGCCCTTGAAGTGGATTTGACCGGCCAGGTCTGCGCCGATTCCATCGGCACCTACATGTACTCGGGCGTGGGCGGGCAGATGGACTTCATCCGGGGTGCCTCGCTGTCGGAGGGCGGCAAGGCCATCATCGCCCTGCCCTCGGTGACGAGCCGGGGCGAGTCGAAGCTGGTGCCCTTCCTGAAACAGGGCGCGGGCGTGGTCACGACGCGGGCGCACGTGCACCACGTGGTAACCGAGCATGGGGTGGCCGATTTGTACGGCAAAAACCTCGCGCAACGGGCCAAAGCCCTGATTTCCATCGCCCACCCCGACCACCGCGAAGCCCTCGACCGGGCGGCGTTCGAGCGGTTCCGGGCGGGGTGGCGGTAAGGCCGTTTGCTTTTTTCGTACCTTGTTCCTGGAAAAGAACCTTAGCCATGCACACGACGAAGGCCCGGCGGCCGGTGCCGACCCGCAAATTTCCGCAACCCAAGCTCCTCACCTACGAGGATTACGCCCGGCTCACGCCCCTGAACAGCGGAAACTACGAGTTGCGCAACGGTAAAATCGAAGCCATGCCCTCCCCCATTCCTTCCCACCAACTCATCAGCAGCGAATTACACATCGCGTTGGGTGGGTTTATTCGTCAACATCGTCTGGGTAAATTCATTGCCGCGCCGATGGATACCCAATTCACCGAACATGACACCTTCCAGCCCGATTTGCTTTTCGTTTCAAACGAACGGCTGGGCATCATTGGGGAGAAGAAAATCGAGGGCGCACCGGATTTGGTGGTGGAAATTCTCTCGCCGGGCAACACGCCGAAGGAAATGAGTTACAAGCGGCACGTGTACGAAAGCACGGGCGTGCGGGAATACTGGTTCATCGAACCCGAACAACGCACCCTGAGCCAGTACGAACGCGTTGGCGACGAACTACGCTGGCAACGCACCCTCACCCCGGACGATATTCTCCGCTCGGCGGTGGTGGCGGGGTTTGAGATGGGGTTAGGGCGGATTTTTGAAGGGTGAATTCAGAAGTAAAAACAAGAAATGAGGAATAAGAAATGAAAAAGGTGTTGGCCTTCGTCATTTCTCATTCCTCATTTCTTGTTTTTACTTTCTCTCATCACAACCGCACAATCTCCGCCCCAATCGCATTCAGGCGGGTGTCGATGTGCTGGTAGCCCCGGTCGATTTGCTCGATGTTGTCGATGATGCTCACGCCGCTGGCCGACAGCGCCGCGATGAGCAGCGACACGCCCGCCCGGATGTCGGGCGAGGTCATGCGGATGCCGCGCAGGGCCATCTGCCGGGCGAGGCCCACGACCGTGGCCCGGTGGGGGTCGCAGAGGATGATTTGCGCGCCCATTTCGATGAGTTTGTCCACGAAAAACAGGCGGCTTTCGAACATTTTCTGGTGAATCAGCACCGTGCCCTTGGCCTGCACGGCCGTCACGAGCACGATGCTGAGCAGATCGGGCGTGAAGCCGGGCCAGGGGGCGTCGGCCACGGTGAGCATGGAGCCGTCGATGAAGGTGTCGATTTCGTACAGGTCCTGGGCGGGTACGTGGATGTCGTCGCCGCGCAGTTCCAGGGCGATGCCCAGTTTTTGGAACACCGACGGAATCACGCCCAGATCGGGAATCGAACAGTTTTTAATCGTGATGTCGCTGCGGGTCATGGCCGCCAGACCGATGAACGACCCGATTTCAATCATGTCGGGCAGCATCGTATGCTCCGTACCGTGCAATTCGCTCACGCCCTCGATGGTGAGCAGGTTGGACCCCACGCCGCCGATTTTCGCGCCCATCCGGTTGAGCATCTTGCAAAGCTGCTGGAGGTACGGCTCGCAGGCGGCGTTGTAAATCGTGGTGGTGCCCTCGGCCATCACGGCGGCCATCAGGATGTTGGCCGTGCCCGTCACCGAAGCCTCGTCGAGGAGCATATAGGCACCGCGCAGGTTGGAGGCGTCCACCTGGTAGAAGCCCCCGTCTTCGGCGTCGTACTCGAATTTCGCGCCGAGTTTTTCGAACCCCAGGAAGTGCGTATCCAGCCGCCGACGGCCGATTTTATCGCCGCCGGGCCGGGGCAGGCGGCCTTTTTTGAAGCGGGCCAGGGTTGGCCCCATGAGCATGGTCGAACCGCGCAGGGCGGCGGCTTTCTGCTTGTAGGTGTCCGATTCGAGGTAATCGAGGTTCACATCGTCGGCCTGAAAGCGGATACTGCCGGGGCCGAGGCGTTGCTGCTTCACGCCCATGTCGGCCAGCAGCGCGATAAGTTGGTTGACGTCGCGGATGTCGGGGATGTTGTGAATCGTGACGGGTTCGGCGGTCAGCACGACGGCGCAGAGAATCTGCAATGCTTCGTTTTTCGCGCCCTGGGGCTGCAAGTCGCCCTTCAGCCGGTTGCCGCCGGTTACTTTGAAAGAGGCCATGTAATTGGAGGAGCGAGGAGCGAGGAGCGAGGAGCGAGGAGCAAACATTCTCACTCCTCACTCCTGGCTCCTCGCTCCTTATTTTTTACGTCGGTGCTTGTTGTGGTTGTTCTGGTTCTGGAAGCGGCGGTCGCGCTCACGACGGCGGTCGTCGCTGCGGTGTTGGCCCTGGCCCTGGTTGCTGTTGGGTGAGTACATGCCGGGTTGGCGACCGGTGGGCGCGGGGCCGCTGGAGTAGCGGTCGCGGGGGGCCACGTCGAGGTAGCCGTTTTGTTTAATGAACTCAATGTCGTCGTTCAGCCGCCCGGCGGAGAGTTCGCGGAGTTGTTCAAACACCACCGAATCGTCGGTGTTGTCTTTGTTCCAACTCGCGTAAAAACTCTTCATCATCTTGGCGATGTAGCTGACGAAGGCCCGGCGTTCGAGGTCGTTCTCCACGTTCATGGCTTTGGTCACCATGAGTTCGAGGTTGCGGCCGTAGTGGCGGAAGCGCAGGTTGTGGGTGTTGTAGGGCACCGGACGGGGCTTGCGGCCCACGGCCTCGGGGGAAGGCGGCGGGTAGGGGCCGTCCACGTCGAGGCGGAAATTCGACATCACGTAGAGGTCGTCCCAGAGCTTGTTGTAGTAGTCCTGGTTGTCCTTCATGTTGGGGTGGACCTGCTTCATGAGTTCCACCAGCAGGTGGGCGTAGCGGGTGCGCGTGGGGCGGTCCTGCACCGTGAGAAGGTAGTCCACCAGTTTCTGGACACTGCTGCCGTATTCGTTCAAAGTAAAGTCGTGATTGAGTTGGACAAAAGTAGCGAGAAAGCCGCACAATCGAAAAAACGGCCTTTCATCCCGGACGAGGGCCGGTTTCGGACCGAATGCTTGCATTTCGGTTGTTGAATACGATACATTTACAATATCAAATCAATATCAATTCCCATGAAAGAAATCGTCGCTAAACCCGCCTCCGGCTACGCCGCCTTCCTGCTTGCCCTGCTCGCGCTCATCGTGAGTGTCTTTCTCGCCCGGGAAATGCCGTTCCTGGGGGTCATCGCCGCCATCGCCGCGTTCCTGCTGACGGGCGTGTTCGTGGTCAACCCCAACGAAGCCAAAGTGCTCGTGCTCTTCGGCAATTACGTAGGCACGGTGCGCGAATCGGGTTTTTACTGGGCGAACCCATTTCACGCCAAAACCCGCATTTCGCTCAAGGCCCGCAACCTCGAAACCGACAAGGTGAAGGTCAACGACAAGCAGGGTAACCCCATCATCATCGGGGCCGTGGTGGTGTGGCGGGTCGAGGATACGGCGAAAGCCAAATTCGACGTGGACAACTACGAGCAGTTCGTGAAATTGCAGTGCGACACGGCCATCCGGCACCTGGCGGGCAGCTATTCCTACGACCATTTCGACGACGAAACCGAAATCACGCTCCGCTCGGGCGGTGAGCAGGTCAACCACGAACTGGAGCGTGAACTCCGCGAGCGCCTCGCCCGCGCCGGGGTGGAGGTGATCGAAGCCCGCATCACGCACCTGGTGTACGCCGAGGAAATCGCCCACGCCATGCTCCAGCGGCAACAGGCCACGGCCGTGGTGGCGGCACGCGCCAAAATCGTGGAAGGGGCTGTGGGCATGGTTGAGATGGCCCTGCACCGCCTGGCCGAGAACGACGTCGTTCAGCTCGACGAAGAACGCAAGGCCGCGATGGTGAGCAATTTGCTCGTCGTGCTCTGCTCCGACCGCGCCGCCAGCCCCGTTGTCAACGCCGGAACGCTGCACCATTGAGCATGGCGAAGGAAAAAAGCCCGAAAAAGGCGTTTGTGCTCCGCATCAGTCCCGACCTGATGGCGGCCCTGGAACGCTGGGCCGACGACGAGTTTCGGAGCGTGAACGGCCAGATTGAATTCCTGCTCAGCGAGGCACTCCGGCGGGCAAACCGCTCGCCGCGCAACTCCAAAAACGACGGAGCCGGTTCGTGACGAACCGGCTCCGTCGTTTTACGCTTCGTCGTGTTCTTTCGGACTATTTTCCGGCGTGCCCCAGTCGTCGGCTTCGGCGTGGTCGGCCCCGTGCATCGGCTCGGCCAGCCAGTTCGGAAAAATCTGAAAGTGTTTTTCCTTCACCAGCGCCAGCAGTTCGGCCCGCAGTTCGTCGAGGTTTTCTTTTCTTTCGGCGGAAATGAAGACGGCCTTTGGCTTTTTGCTGTCGAGGTAGCTGCGTTTCAAAAATTCAACTGTTGAGAGGCCCTCGCTCTCGGCTTCAAACTGGGCCGCGTCGGAGGGCCGGTACGCGTCGATTTTGTTGAAAACGAGAATCGTCGGCTTGTCGCGGTTCGGCGTTCCGACGGCCCCTATTTCGGCCAGGGTGGCGTTCACGACGTCGATTTGCTCCTCGAACGAGGGGTGCGACACGTCCACGACGTGCAGCAACACGTCGGCTTCGCGCACCTCGTCGAGCGTCGATTTGAACGACTCGATGAGCATCGTCGGCAATTTGCGGATGAACCCGACCGTGTCGGTCAGCAAAAACGGAATCTGCTCGATGGTCACTTTCCGGACGGTCGAATCCACCGTCGCGAAGAGTTTGTTTTCGGCGAAAACCTCCGCCTTCGCCAGCCGCCGCATCAGCGTCGATTTGCCCACGTTGGTGTAGCCCACCAGGGCGACGCGCACCATGCGGTCGCGGTTTTTGCGCTGGGTGACGGCCTGCCGGTCGATTTTCTCCAGTTTTTCCTTCAGCCAGGCGATGCGGTCGTTGGCAATCCGGCGGTCGGTTTCGAGTTCTTTTTCCCCCGGCCCACGCATCCCCACGCCCCCGCGCTGGCGGCTGAGGTGCGTCCACATCCGCGTCAGCCGGGGCAGGATGTACTGCTGCTGCGCCAGTTCGACCTGCGTACGGGCCTGGGCGGTCTGCGCTCGTTGGGCGAAAATGTTCAGAATCAGCAGGCTCCGGTCGATGATCTTGACCTCTTTTTTCTTTTCCTCAAACGCAGACTCCATGTTCCGGATTTGCCGGGGTGACAATTCGTCGTCACAGAGGATGAGGTCGATGTCTTGGTCAATGACGAACGCGACGAGGTCTTCAAAGCGGCCTTTGCCGAAGTAGGTGTTCAAATCGGGCCGTTCGAGCCGCTGCGTGAAGCGCCGGACGGTGCGCACGCCGGAGGTCTCGGCGAGGAATTGCAGTTCGTCGAGGTATTCCGCCGTTTTGTCGTCGGGTTGGCCGGGCGTAATCAGGGCCACCAGCACGGCGGTTTCGATGTGTTTTTCGGTACTGTTCAAAGTGCAGTCGAGGGAAAAAATTGCGTTTGGAACTGGGGCAACAAAAATCGGGCGAGGATGAGTTCGGAAGGAAGAATTTGGTTGCAAGTTCCTGGCAGAAGTATTTATTTTACCCAAAACGACCGTGACATGACCACGACAATGCAACTTCGCACGCGGCGACCGACAAAGGACCGAACCAGGGAAATCAGCGGCATCAGTTGGGCCGCTTTTGAGCGCACTTACCTGAGCCGCGAAGATGGGTATAAATACGAATGGTTGGGTGGTGAGGTGGAAAAAACACCGCGAAACATGGACTTTCACCAGTTTTTCATCCTGGCCAACCTACTCGCTTTTTTCCGGTCGCTCGTCGTTGCTGGCAAAGCCGATGGTGAACTCATCGCGGAGGGTGACATCTTTTTCCAGAATTTGCACCGTCGTCCAGATGTTGCGTGGCTCTCCGCCGAACAAATTGCCCGTACGGCGCACGGACTGAATCAAGTTCCGCAATTCGTCATCGAAATCATTTCCAAAACCGATTCTGCCGGGAAAGTGATCCGCAAACTTCAAAATTACCGGGATGCTCATGTACCCGTTGTCTGGCAGATTTTCCCCGAACTTGAAGAAATCCACGTGTACCGGGGCTTAACCATGACGATTCGCCGCGGCGATGACCTCTGCTCCGCCGCCCCTGCCCTACCCGCCTTCGAGTTGCCCGTCAGCGAGGTTTTCAAGAAGCCGCCTCTCCCCGAAACCACAGCCTGAGCCATTAAAAAACGCCCGCCCCAGAAAAAAATCGGAAGCGGGCGTTTTGCTGTCGACTGTCCACTGACGACTATCGACTCAGTACCGATACAACTCCGACTTAAACGGCCCTTCGGTCGTCACGCCGATGTACTCGGCTTGTTCGTGGTCGAGTTTTTCGAGTTTCGCACCTACGTGGTCGAGGTGCAGGGCGGCCACTTTCTCGTCGAGGTGCTTAGGCAGCACGTACACGCGTTTTTCATACTTCTCGCTGTTGGTCCAAAGCTCGATTTGCGCCAGTGTTTGGTTGGAGAACGAGCAGGACATCACGAACGAGGGGTGGCCCATCGCCACGCCGAGGTTCACCAGGCGGCCTTCGGCCAGCACGATGATTTCCTTGCCGTCCACGGTGTACAGGTCCACCTGGGGTTTGATTTGCGACTTCGTCTGGCCGTAGTTCTGGTTGAGCCAGGCCATGTCGATTTCGTTGTCGAAGTGGCCGATGTTGCACACCACGGCCTTGTCGCGCATGGCCCGGAAGTGCCGGTCGCGGATGATGTTGACGTTGCCCGTGGCCGTCACGAAGATGTTGGCGCGGGGGGCGGCATCGTCCATCGTCACCACTTCGTAGCCGTCCATCGCGGCCTGCAGGGCGCAAATCGGGTCAATTTCGGTCACGAGCACCCGGCAACCCGCCCCGCGCAATGATTCGGCGGAACCTTTGCCCACGTCGCCGTACCCAGCCACGACGGCCACCTTGCCGGCCAGCATGAGGTCGGTTCCCCGCCGGATGGCGTCCACCAGCGACTCGCGGCAGCCGTACTTGTTGTCGAATTTCGACTTCGTCACCGAGTCGTTCACGTTGATGGCGGGCAGGTGAAGCGTGCCGTTCTTCATCCGCTCGTAGAGCCGGTGAACGCCCGTCGTGGTCTCTTCCGACAGCCCGCGGATGCCCGAAATCAGTTCGGGGTATTCGTCAAACACCATGTTGGTCAAATCGCCGCCGTCGTCGAGAATCATGTTGAGTGGCTGGCGGTCTTCGCCGAAAAAGAGCGTTTGTTCGATGCACCAGTTGAATTCCTCCTCGTTCATGCCCTTCCAGGCGAAGACGGGAATCCCGGCGGCGGCGATGGCGGCGGCGGCGTGGTCTTGGGTGGAGAAGATGTTGCACGACGACCAGGTGACCTCCGCGCCCAGTTCCACGAGAGTTTCAATCAGCACAGCGGTTTGAATCGTCATGTGCAGGCAGCCCGCGATGCGCGCCCCGGCGAGGGGTTTTTGCGGACCGTATTCGCGGCGGATGGCCATCAAACCGGGCATTTCGGCCTCGGCGAGGCGGATTTCCTTGCGGCCCCATTCGGCCAGCGTGATGTCTTTGACTTTGTAGGGCAGGTACGTTTGCGTCGCTTCCATGCGGGAGTTTTGGCTGAAAATTGGCGCAAAAGTAGGGCTTCACAGCCAGATTCGCTAACGCCAGCCCGACGCCACACGTTGTAGAATCCGCTCCACAGGTTTGGTGGTGGGGCGATTTGCGGCGGCGTTTCCTCATTGGCACCGCTTTTTTAGGGAAATGACTACCCAGGCCGGGGGACACGCTCCCCACCGCTTCCGCCTGGGCGTCTTTCATCCCTTGTGTACTTTAATTACACCTCCATCAATGCAAACAACTGAGACCGAAACTGCGTCTGAAATCCAGGTTGCGGGCATGGGTGCCGTGCCCCACGAAGTCGGCGTGCATTTCCGCGTCTGGGCACCCCACGCCACCGAAGTTTTCGTCACCGGCTCGTTCAATGACTGGTCGCCCGACGCGCACCCTCTCCAGCACGAAGACGGCGGCTACTGGGGCAGCAACGTGCCCGAAGCCAGGCCCGGCGACGAGTACAAGTACCGCCTCGTGACGCCCTTCGGCGAATTTCACCGCAACGACCCTTATGCCCGCGAACTGACCAATTCCGTCGGCAATTCCCTCGTCGTGGACCCGGCAGAGTTTGACTGGGAAACCGACGCGGAGTACCAGATGCCTTCCTGGAACCGCCTGGTGATTTACGAACTCCACGTCGGCACGTTCAACGCGAAAGAAGAAGGTCAGCCGGGCGATTTTTACAGCGCCATCGAACGGCTGACGTACCTCAAAAGCCTGGGCATCAACGCCATCGAGGTCATGCCCATTGCCGAGTTTCCGGGCGACTTCTCCTGGGGCTACAACCCGGCGCACCCGTTCGCCGTCGAGTCACGGTACGGGGGCGTGAAGGGGTTCAAGGAATTCGTGAAAGCCGCCCACCAAAAAGGCATCGCAGTCATCCTCGACGTGGTGTACAACCACTTCGGCCCCACCGACATGGACCTCTGGCAGTTTGACGGCTGGAGCGAGGCCGGCAAGGGCGGCATTTACTTTTACAACGACTGGCGCAGCACCACCCCCTGGGGCGACACCCGGCCTGACTACGGCCGCGCCGAGGTGCAGCAGTACCTCCGCGACAACGCCATGATGTGGCTCGACGAGTACCACCTCGATGGCCTGCGGATGGACATGGTGCCCTACATCCGGAACGTCCACGCCGACGAAAACCCGGACAACAATTTGGAGGAAGGCTTCCACCTCATCCGCCGCATCAACGCCGAGATTCGGGAAAAATACCCCTGGAAATTCACCATCGCCGAAGACCTCCACAGCCTCGATTTCATCACGGCGAAGGTGGAAGACGGCGGGCTGGGCTATTCGAGCCAGTGGGACGCCGATTTCGTGCATCCCATCCGCGAAACGCTCATCGCCCAGCACGACGCCGACCGGAACATGGACACCGTGGCCGCCGCCCTGCTGGCCAACTACAACGGCGACGCCTTCCAGCGGGTGATTTACACCGAGTCGCACGACGAGGTGGCCAACGGCAAGGCCCGCGTGGCCGAGGAAATCGCCAGCGGCGACGTGAATAATTTTTTCTCGAAAAAACGCTCCACCCTGGGCATTGCCCTCGTGCTGACCGCGCCCGGCGTGCCGATGATTTTCCAGGGCCACGAACTGCTCGAAGACCGCTGGTTTTCGGACGACGACCCCATCGACTGGAGCCGGTTCAGCGAGTTCAAGGGCATCACCAAGCTCCACCGGGACTTGATTTACCTACGCCTCGACCGCCACGGTTACACCCGAGGGCTGACCGGGCACCAAACCGGCCTCCTCGCCGTAGACAACGACCGCAAGCTCATCGCCTTCCAGCGCTACGAAACCGGCGCGCCCGGCGACAACACGGTGGTGGTGATGAATTTTTCGAACAATCCGATTGAAGATTACCACATCTCAGTGCCCGCACCGGGCCTGTGGCGGGTGCGCTTCAACAGCGATTGGGAAGGCTACGACGACGAATTCACCAACCAGCCCGTGTTCGACACCGAGGCCGGTCCGGCCGAGCACACGTACGTGGCACGGGTCAGCGTCGGGGCGTATAGCACGATTATTTTATCACAGGATCCGGACTAAATCAAACTCCCTCTCTTTTTCCATCCACAAACCAAAACCCTTCCGAAACCATGAAGAAGACTTCATTCCTCGTCGCCGCTCTTTTGTCGAGCACCCTGTTTTTTGCCTCGTGCAGTGAACGCACGAAGGAAAACGCTGAGCAAACCGCCGAGTCTGCCGCCGCTGACACGCGTGAGAATGCCGACAACGTCGCCTCCGACGTGCGCGAAGCCGCCGATGACGTGAACGACGAGTTCCGTGAGGAACGCGCCGAACTCCGCACCAAGCTCAACGAGCAGAAGGACGCCCTCGACAAGGAAATCGACCGGATTGACGATAAAATCGACCGGGCCGCCGCCAACGAAAAAGAACGCTGGCGCAAGCGCAAAGCCCTGCTCGAAGACGAGCGCCGCGAACTCGACAACGACCTGAAAGACCTCGGCAACGACACCAAGCGCGAATGGCGCGAATTTAAAGCCGAAGTCAACGAGCGGTACGAAAAAGTAAAGCGCGATTTGAACGACAACAACTAAACGCGTTCGCGTTGGTGCGAAAGCCCGTCGGAGTGGTGAGTGCCATTCGGACGGGCTTTTTCGTGTTCCGGGTCTCGCGATTCGGACGGACTTCAGGTGAGAAGCCCCGGCACGCCGGGAAGTGGATGGGGGGCTGATGCGGTAGCTACGGACTGGGCGTCTCCGACTAAAGTCCGCAGCTACCGCATCAGCCCCCCAAAAACGGCACCACGCTTTCCAGCTTCATCCCCCGCGAGCCTTTCACCAGAATGTGCGCGTGGTGCTGAGGGTGGTCCTGCAGCCAGACGTGCAGACCAAACTTGTCGGGAAAATAGTACGCCCTCGGCAGCGCGGGCAGGGCGTGCTGCATGAGTTCGCCCGCCAGCAGCACGGCGTCGAAGCCGCCATCGGCCACGAGGCGCCCCAGCGCGGCATGTTCGGCGGGCGCCTCGTCGCCGAGTTCATACATGTCGCCGAGGATGACCACCTTGCGGTCGGCCTTCAGGGCGGCGAAGTTGCGGAGGGCCGCCGCCATCGAACTCGGATTGGCGTTGTAGGCGTCGAGCAAAATCGTATTCGTGCCCCGGTGAAGCACCTGCGAGCGGTTGTTATCGGCCACGTACTCGCTCACGGCCCGCAGGGCCTTTTCTTCGTCCACGCCGAAGTACCGGCCCACGGCCAGCGCCCCCACCATGTTTTCAAAATTGTAGCGCCCGGTCAGGTGGGTTTTCCACGTGACGCCGTGCGTATCGCGAAACACCACGTTCGGCGATTCGCTGAGCAGTTCGGGGGCGTGGCGGTCGTCGGGGCCGAAGTAGTACACCACTTCCCGAAACTGCCGTTCCAACGCCATCGCGGGTAGGGTTGGTTCGAGGGCGTTGACGAACACCGTCCCGCCGCTTCGGGCCAGAAAATCATACAGTTCGCCCTTGCCCTTGCGTACGCCCGCCACTCCGCCGAAGCCTTCAAGGTGGGCCTTGCCAATGTTGGTGATTAGCCCGTGCGTGGGGCGGCAAATGCTGCTCAACAGCCGGATTTCGCCCTGGTGGTTGGCCCCCATTTCCACGATGGCGAGTTCGGTCTCCCCGCCGATGGCCAGCACCGTGAGGGGCACGCCGATGTGGTTGTTCAGGTTGCCCCGCGTGGCAAACGTCACGAATTTCTGACTCAGCACGGCGTTGAGCAGTTCCTTCGTCGTGGTTTTTCCGTTGGAACCCGTCAGGCCGAAAACGGGAATGTTGAGTTGTTCCCGGTGAAACCGCGCCAGTTCCTGCAAAGTGGTTAGGGCGTCGTCCACGAGCAGGGTGCGCTCGCCCGTGTCGAAGGCCGCGTCGTCGATGACGGCGTAAGCGGCACCGGCTTCGAGGGCTTGCGCAGCCAACTGGTTGGCATTGAAATTCGGGCCTTTCAGGGCGAAAAACAGGTTGCCGGGTTCGAGCTTTCGGGTGTCGGTCGAGACGCCGCTGCATTCGCGGTAGCGGGCATAAAGGTCGGGAATCGAAATTTGCATCGGGGGCAGGTAACTTTGGCGAGGGTGAACCGCGGATGGAACGGATTCTGCGGATGAAACGGATGGATGTAGGGTTGGTTTACCCGGCTGGGTGGGGGCCGGACGAAGGGTGGCTTTTAACCAATCGTTTGTAGGTGAGTCGCTTGCTGCCGAAATTGAACAGCAACCCGACGTGGTACTGAAACGCTTCCAGGTAGTTGATGGTCTGCGCGAAATGCACGTCCGTTAATTCAAATATGACTTTTGATTCGATTAAAAGCCGGTTTTCGACCACAAAATCGGCTCGTCTGACCCCGACTCAATCTGGTCGTAGAATATCGGTTTTTCACACTCCATCGCAAACTCAATCCCTTGTTTCCTGAATTCCAGCGCCAGGGCATTTTGATAGACTCGCTCCATGAAGCCACATCCCAAACGATTGTGAACGGTCATGGCACAGCCAATAACCCGGTGGGTAAGGACGTTAAAGTCATCAAGATTCACCATGTTCATCAACGGTTTCGAGGTCATTCAGGCTCCGTGAATTCCGATTTGTCAAACCAGCATCGTTCAGGTCTCGTTATCCAGCAAGTTGCAATCGAAATCACTCATCCGTTTCATCCGTCTCATCCGTTTCATCTGAGGTTCCGGCTTGGGTGCTTCAAATATCGAATGAAAAAACTGCTTTACCTGCTCCTGCTGGCCGTTCCCGCCTTCGCTCAAAACCCGAAATTCACCTTCCGCCCCGACACGCTGGCGCAGGTTTCGGCGGGGGGCCGGACGCTGACCAACGCCTGGGCCGGGGGCCTCAACGCCGCTCAGTACAGCCGACTCCGCCTCGACGCCGATACCCTGGCTGACCTCGTGGTGTTCGACCGGGCGGGCAACAAACTGAGCACGTTTCTGGCCGTGAAGCACGGCTCCGGCTACGCCTGGCGGCACGCCCCGCAGTACGAAACCCAATTCCCTGCCGACCTCAGTGACTGGGTTCTCCTCGCCGATTACGACGGCGATGGCCAGCGCGACCTCTTCACCCGCGCCATCCTCGGCATTCGCGTGTTCCGCAACGCCACGACGGCGGGTGGCCCCCTGCGCTGGGAAAAAGTGGCCGACCCGCTCGAATCCATCGGGTTTTCGGGAAAAATCAACCTCTACGTCGCACCCACCGATCTGCCCGCGTTGAGTGATGCGGACAACGACGGGGACCTCGACGTGCTGGCCTTCGACCAGTCGGGCAACTTCGTGGATTTTTACCGCAACGAAAGCCTCGAAACCACCGGCAAGCGGGGCCTCGCGTTTCGCAAAATCGATTTTTGCTGGGGAAATTTCATCAAGGAACACTGCAAAGATTTCCGCTTCGACATCGATTGCCAGACGGGGCAGACCGTCAAACGCCTCATCGGCGAACCGTCACGATCCGGCCCATCGGCCCCGCTCCGGGGCGAGGGCGTGCTGCACGCGGGCAATTCCCTGCTCGTGACCGACGTGAACGGCGACGGGCGCAAGGACGCGCTCTTCGGCCACATCACCTGCCAGAACGTGGCCTTCCTGCCCAACGTCGGTACGCTCGAACGGGCCTTGTTCACCGGCGTAGAGTACGAATTTCCGTCGGCACAACCCATTTTGTTCCAGGTGTTTCCGGCGGTGTTCAAGGAAGATTTCGATTTCGACGGTAAGCCCGACCTCGTGGCCGCGCCCAACACGGGCACCAACGAAGGCAACCTGATTGACTACCGAGCCTCCAACTGGTTTTACCGCAACGTTTCAACCGGTCCCCAGATGGCGCTTCAACTGGGTCAGAAGGATTTTCTGCAAAACACGATGATCGATGTGGGCGAAAATGCCGCGCCCCTGCTTGTGGACCTCGACGGCGACGGCGACCTCGACCTGCTGGTGGGCTACGGCGGCGTACGCGGCGACCAGGGATACCGGGGCGGCCTGACCCACTACCGCAACGTGGGCACCCGCACCCAGCCCCGCTTCGAGTGGCAAACCGACGACTACCTCGGTCTGGCCCAGCGGTTTCTGATGACCGACGTGAAGCCCTTCGTGGCCGACCTCACCGGCGACCGCGTACCCGACCTGGGCATCGTGGCCAACTCGTTCACGGGGGTGCAACTGCGGTTTTTGCCCAACCGGGGCACGGCCACCGGAGCCTTCGTGCTCGACCCCAGCCAAACCGTCTCGCTCAACCGCCCCGCTGGCCTGACTGCCGCCGATTGGCCCGTTTTCACCGACGTGGACGGCGACGGGCGCACGGATCTGCTCGTCGGCAAGTCGTTTCAGAACCTCGAATTTTACCGCAACACGGGTACGGGCGACGTGCCGACGTTCACGCTCGTCACCAACGAATTTGGCGGCACGCGCGAAGACTTCACCCGCCGGGGCCTGCTCGCCACGGCCACCGACCTCGACGGCGACGGCCAATCCGACGTCGTGACGCTCAACAGCGACGGCACTGTGCGGCTGTACCGCAACCTCGCGGCGGGCCTGACCCAACCCCTGCAAGCCGATAGCCTCCTGTTCGACAACGGCACGGGTACGCTCACCCCGACTGCCCAGCGTAGCGCTTACGCCCTCGCCACCGGCGATCTCGACGGCGACGGCAAGCCCGACCTCCTCGTGGGCACCCTCACCGGCGGCATGCGCCTGCTGCGCAACACATCTACGCAGGTCGTGACAGGCACCGAACCCACCCGGCGCGACGTGCGCGTGTACCCCAATCCCGCCACCGACAACGTAACCATCGTTTCGCCTGCCGACGGCCTGGCGGAACTCCTCACCCTCACGGGCCAGAGCGTCATCGGGCGGTCCGTGCAGGCCGGTCTGGAAACCACGCTGCCGCTGCGGGGGCTGGGGCCGGGGCTGTACCTGGTGCGGGTCAGCGGCCTGCCCGGCGGGCCGGTCGTGCGGAAACTCATCGTGCGTTGAAGGGCAGGATGCTGGATGAAAAGCCAGATACTGGATGTTGGATGCTGGATACCTGCTTCATCGAGCATCCAGTATCTTGAAGTTATCCCGCATCCTGCCTTTCATCCTGCATCCGGTTCTCAGCTCAGTGCCTTCCGGCAGTATTCCACGCATTTTTTCACCTCCGCCACCGAATTGGAACCTTCGGGAATTTTGTACTCCAGTTCCACCGAAGCCGGGAAGGTGTATTTCTGCTCGCGCATCAGGTTGAGTGCCTCCGTCAGCGGCGTGTTACCTTGCCCCCAGGGCAGGTTGCCCTTGCCGTGGGCGGGGTCCTGCCGGTCTTTGATGTGCATGCTGGCGATGCGGTCGTGCTTCTGGCGAATTAGCCCCAGTGGGTCGGGTTGCCCGGCGGCGACGTAGTGGCCGAGGTCGAAATTCAGCGCGTTGCCGGGCGACTGGGCCAGGGCCGTGTCCCAGAATGTGGGCGTTTGCTGCTCGTGGCCGTGATAGCCCACGCGGAGGCCGTACTTTTCGGCGGCCTTGCCCAGGCGGAGCGTATGGGCGTCGTTGGCGGGGTGTTCGAGGGTCACGTGGTTGGCTCCCAGCGCTTTGGCCGCCCGCAGGCCGTAGTCGATGTCGGCGTCGGTGGCCTGCGTGCCGAAAGCGTCGGGCTTGAAGCAGTAAATCGTCACGCCCGCCCCGTTGTACATTTTGCGTACCTGCTCGAACTTCTGCATCGGAGCCGAAAGCCGCCACTTCGTCACTTGGTCGCGGTAGGCTTTTATTTGGGCGTCCGCCTCGGCCAGGGTTTTCTGTTCGTCGTCGGTGAGCGGCTGATTTTCGCGGCGTTTGCGCATGAGCGGGAACAGCGTGCGCATGTCCACTGTGTTTTTGGGGGCACCCGCGAAGCTTTCGGCGGGACCGCCCATGAGTTCGATGGCGTTGATGCCGCTGTCGAGCACGTACTTCAGCGTGGCCTCGGCGCTTTGGTCGGGCATGTCGCGGAAGGAGTAGGTGATGCAGCCGATCTGCACGCCGTTGATGAGCGAGGGAAGTTCGCCGAGGCGGCGGACGAAGGCCGGGGCACCGAAGAGTTTGTTGGTGCCCAGCACGGCACCCGACACGAGCGCCGCCGAAGCGCCCAGGAACTGCCGACGGGTTGGTTGGTTTTTCATGGCTTGAACAGGTTTAGAAAATAAGTGTAATTCGCTGAAAACCAATTTTGGCAGAGTTCTAAACTCTGCCAAAGTTTTTTTTTCAACGCATCAATTTTGCGCAAAAATCTTCAACTGCCGCATCGACCAGGGCACGGCGTCGCTGCCTTCGGGCAGGTCGTCGGTCAGTTTTAGCCGCAAAAACCTGGTTTTCGGAGCCTGAAAAGCAACCAGGTTTTCGCCCTCCGTGCCCTTGCCGTCGGCCACAACCGTCTGCCAGTGCTGCCCGTCTGCCGAGGCTTCGACGGTGAACGCCCTCGGGTAGGTGTGCAGGAACGGAATCGGACCGGCGGGCTGGCCATTGGCGGGCCGTCGCCAGCCCGGCTTGATGGACTGCGGGGCCGTGAAATGCAGTTCCGCCACGTTCACCGGTTCCGAAAATTCCACCTGGTACCACATGCCTTTTTCCTGCTTCCCGCCCGTGGACCAGCCTTCGTAGGTGAAGGCGCTGGCGGGCGACACGTTGCCGCCGATGCGGGTCGAAGCTGTGTGGCTGGCCGTGAGTTTCAGCCCCTGGGGCTGTACCTCGAAGGGCACCGTTTTCACCAACTGAGCGAACTGGTACGTGCCCGGCTGCTCGCTGGTTTTCTGCCGTACCCGTGCCACCTGTTCGGGCGTCACCATCGGAGCGTCGTTGGAAAGTCCGTTGCGGATGTACGTCAGCACGTCGGCAATCCACGCGTCGGACTGTTCTTTCATCGGGGCCATCATCCCGCCCGCGTAGGTTTTGCCGCCGATGGCCCCCTGCAACCCGTGCAGCACCACCCGGATGGCGTATTCGGGGTGGCCCTGCATCCGCGGCGAACCGGCCAGGGCCGGGGCGAGTAGCCCGTTGCCCGCCGGGGTGCCCATGCCGGTATTGCCGTGGCACTGCGAACACAATTCGTTGTAAATCAGCGAACCCCGCTCCACCGAAGCTTTGTGCGCCGCGCTCAGTTCGGCTACGCCGAGGCCGCCGCGTGCGCGGGGCGGCGTCAGAATTTGGTTGCCCACGAGTTGCACCCCGGCGGCCTTGTTGAGGGCCATCGCGGCTTTGAGGCCCGTCTCGAGGTCGGGCAGTTTGAGCACTTTCGCCGAGAGCATGGCCTGAATCTGTACGTCGGTGTCGGCATCGGCCAGAGCTTGTTTGTAGGTGGCCTCGAGGGTTTTGTCCCCAGCTTTGTACAGCGTTTCACCCGCCCGCAGGCCCTGGATGCGCAGGCGGGGATTGCTATCTTTCAAAAACGCCTGAACCGTGCCCGTTTTCAACGCCCCCAGCCCTTCGAGCGTCCAGAGCGCGTGGGTGCGGGCGAGGGGGTTTTTGTGCGAAAGGGCCATCGCCGTCAGCGCGGGCACCACCGAAAGGTCGCGCCGCTGCACGAGCACCTGCTGGGCGGCGTCGCGCCACCAGCCGTTGGGGTGCGCGAAGTGTCTGACCACGTCCGCCGATTTTTCGGCGTACATCCGGGGCTGGGTTTTGTCCCGCTCCAGGCCGCCGTAGGTAATGCGCCAGATGCGCCCCAGGCCCACCACCTTGTCGAGGCCGTACTGCTCGATTTTGGTGCGCAGGTAGGTGCCTTTCTGGGTCCACTGTCCTTCCTGGATGATGCCGTGGTACATGTCGGTGACGTACAGCGTGCCGTCGGGGGCGGTGGTCATGTCCACGGGCCGGAACAGCGGGTCGGTCGAGCGGAGAAACTCGGATTGTTGGTCCTGAAACACGTTGTGCAGCGTGGTCAGTCCCTCGCTCACGACGGGGTTGATTTGCCGCACGATGCGCGCGACGGGTTCGCCGTAAAAATACTGCCCGCGCAGGGCGGCGGGCAGCCGGTGCCCCCGGAACACGTCGTTGCCCGCCGAGCCGGTCACGCGCTTGAGTGAGCCGTCGGGCTGACGCACTTCGTCCATGCCCCCCTGCATGTCGGCCAGGCCGATGGCGGCCCCCCAGGGCACGTCGAAGCCGGGGGCCAGGTCGTTAGGCACCTCAAAATTGCCGTAGTGAATCGGAAACTGGAAGTACGACGGCAGCCCGCTGGCCCCGCCCTGAAACCAGAGCTTGCCCCAGTCGTCCTGCGTGACTCCCCACTGGGCGCGGTTGAAGCCGGTTTTTTCGCGAATGATGCCGCCGGGCGCTCCTGCGTTCGGCGTTTCCCGAATCCGGAAGGCGTTCACCGTGCTGTAGAGCCAGTTGTCCATGCCCCAGAACAGGAAGGCCTGCTGGTGCTCGACGTTGCCGGAACGGCCGTATTTGTTGGTGAAAAATTCTTTTTTGTCGGCCTTGCCATCGCCGTTGGTGTCGGTGTACTTGTACACGTTGTCGGCGTCGGATTCCATCGTCAGCACGCAGTCCTTGCCGTAGGGCAACACGAAACGGGGAAACACGAGGCCGTCCACGAACGTGGTGCCGGTTTCGTACACGCCGTCGTTGTTCTTGTCCTCCCAGCGCGAAATCCGGCTGCGGGGTTCGAGTTCGTCCTTTGAGTCGGCGGTGAGCATGTAGGTGCGCAGTTCGAGCACGTACATCCGCCCGTTGGCGTCAAAGGCGATGGCACCGGGTTGCTCGATGGCCGGTTCGGTCAGCACGGGCTGAATTTTGTAGCCCGGCGGGAGCAGGAACCGGGCCGCCGCCTCGGTGGGCGAAAGCGGCTGCACCGGCGCTTTCGGCTCCAGGTCGATGCCTTGCCAGTCGGGGTCGTTGGGGTTGGCTCCTTCGGGCAGGCGGGGGCGGGGCAGGGTGTCGGTCGGGGCGGCAGTCCGCGAAAGCCGGAGAGATCGGATCGGTTCGGGGCCAGTGGCTGACCACCAGGCGGCGGCAAACAGGCTCAGGGTCAAGCTAATGACCGTGAAGGGTTTAAACATGCAGGCAACAACGGGTTTAAGTACTCGTTCGTCGGTTCAGGAAGGTACGGCTCACTGGGGCGACGCGCCGAACGGTTGGGTTTTCAAATAAAGCCAAATCAGCGGGTTGCCTCGCCGTTGGTTGGAGGAAAAGTTTTGTTTCGGAGGAGAAAAAAGGCTTTCCCCGGATTCCCGACTTGATTGTCCGCGAACGCAGCGATTTAACGCGAAAAAGCGGGGGCAGGTGGGTAGGTTTACCCAAAAACCTCGCTTCGCTTTTTGACCTCTGCCATTTTTCGATGAAAACCCTCCCTTCCCTCCTGCTCCTCAGCCTGGCGCTTCCCGCCCTCGCCCAAACCCCAGCGGCCACCACCCCGGAGCAGGATTCCATCCGCCGGGCGTTTCAGGCCGCTCAGGCCGTGATTCGCGAAAAATCAGAAGCCGACCACCGGCAGATGATGGCGCAACTCGGCATCACCGCCCTCCGCCCCGGTCCGTCGGGCAACCCCACAGCCCCCAACGCGGCCAACGCCGACGAGGCCAAAGCCACGCCGTACACCAGCCTACCCGACCCGCTGGTGCTCAAAAACGGCACAAGAATCTCGACCGCCGCCGAGTGGTGGCAGCAACGCCGCCCCGAAATCGTCGAAGATTTTGATCGGGAAATCTACGGCCGGGTACCCGCCGAGGTGCCGAAGGTGCGCTGGGAAGTGCTCGTCCAGACCCGCGAAATGAACGGCGACGTGCCCGTGCTCACGAAAAAACTCCTCGGCACCGTCAACAATTCGGCGCACCGCGCCATCAGCGTGGCCATTGAACTCACCGTTTCGACCCCGCTCCACGCCACCGGCCCCGTGCCCGTGGTGATGAGTTACGGCTTCCGCTTTCCGCCCGGCTTCCGGATGCCCGCGCCCTCCGCTAACCAGCCCTCCGAACCCACCTGGCAGCAGCAGCTTTTAGCCAAAGGCTGGGGCTACGCCGTGATTTACCCCACCAGCTACCAGGCCGACAACGGCGCGGGCCTGCGCGAAGGCATCATTGGGTTGGTGAACAAGGGCCAGCCCCGCAAGCCCGACGATTGGGGGGCGCTCCGGGCCTGGGCCTGGGGGGCCAGCCGGGCGATGGATTATTTTGAAACCGACAACCACGTGGACGCCAAACGCGTGGGCATCGAGGGCCTCTCGCGCTACGGCAAGGCCGCCGCCGTGACGATGGCCTACGAGCCGAGGTTTGCCATTGCCTTCGTCGGCTCATCAGGCGAGGGGGGTGTGAAAATTCACCGGCGGGTGTTCGGTGAACAGGTCGAAAACGTTGCTTCCGCCGCCGAGTACCACTGGATGGCCGGGAATTTCATCAAGTACGCCGGGCCGCTGACGCCCAACGACTTGCCCGTTGATTCGCACGAACTCGTGGCCCTCTGCGCCCCCCGGCCCGTGTTCATCAGCGTGGGTTCGCCTACCGTCGAGGGCACCTGGGTGGACGCGAAGGGGATGTTCCTCGGCGGCGTCCACGCCGGGCCGGTGTACGAACTGTTGGGCAAGAAAGGGTTGGGGACGAGTGAATTTCCCCCCATCGAAACGGCGCTCGTCGACGGCGACGTGGCCTTCCGGCAGCACAGCGGGGGCCACACCACCGGCCCGAACTGGGCGACGTTTTTGCGGTGGGCGGAGCGGTATTTTGGGGCAAAAACCGGGATGACCGGAAAGTAGAGGTAGTCCAAGTGCTTACGAAATAAGCATCTTGAGGGTGGAATGGCACACAGACAAACTGTTTCCCCAAACCACCCAAAAACAAAAAACCGCCTCAGAAACGAATCTGAAGCGGTTCAACGCCGGTCGATACCGGCCTGGAGCCCCCTACAGGACTTGAACCTGCGACCTACGCATTACGAATGCGTCGCTCTACCAACTGAGCTAAGGAGGCCTTTGCGGGTGCAAAAGTAGGCCAAGCCGCCGCGTTTGGCAAGCCGCCCGCCGAAAAAAGTTTCGGAAGAGGGTGAATCGGGGCAGCGGCCCAAGCCTTACTCCCGTGAACGGCCCGTCCACCCCCAAAATGCGTCCAGACAGGACAAAGCAGCGACGACAAACCGACCCGACTACTTACCTTCGCGGACGGGGTCTTCCCCACTTTTTTCCAAGCAAACCTCTAACCAACTCATGCTCAAAAAACGGTTTCTCCTGCCCGCTCTCCTGCTCGGCGGTAGTCTCGTCGCACAGGCCCAGCGGATCGGTGCTTCTCCCGAATACGTCCGGGCTTTGACCGCCAACTACAAAGGCGAACGCTTTGCCGATGGGCGGCCCAACGTGCCGGACCTCGTGCTCGACCGCCTTAAAAACTGCACCCTGGAGCAAATCTGGGGCTACCTGAGCAACAGAGGCTACCGCAACCAGGTCGAAAAAAACTGGATCATCCTCAAACCCGGCGAAACCATGACGGGCCGCGTCGTGACGGCCCAGTTCATGCCCACCCGCCCCGACCTCGACAGCCTGGTGCGGGCGCAGGGCAAAGCCGAAGGCCGCGCCCAGAAAGGCGGCATCAACATCTGGCCCATCGACATCCTGACCAAAGGCGACGTGTACGTGGCCGACGGTTTCGGAAAAATCAAGGACGGCACGCTCATCGGCTCCAGCCTGGGCAACGCCATCTACGGCAAAACCGGCAAGGGCGTTATTTTTTACGGCTCCGTGCGCGACATGCAGGAACTGAAAGATACTCCCGGCTTCAACGCCTGGGTGAAAGGCCACGACCCCTCGTTCATCAAAGACATGACCCCGACGGCCATCAACGCCCCCATCCGCATCGGCGAGGTGACGGTATTTCCCGGAGACGTCGTGTTTGCCAACGAATACGGCGTGGTGTTCATCCCGGCGCACCTGGTCGAGGGCCTGGTGGCCGCTTCGGAAATGACCGCCCTCCGCGACGAGTTTGAGCGCGTGCTGCTCCAGCAGGGCAAGTACCCGTCGGGTGAAATCCACGGCGACTGGTCGCCCAAAATCAAGGACGAATTCCGGGCCTGGGTCGGCAAGTACCCCAAAAAACTGGCCATCACCCCCAAAGACCTCGAAGCCTACCTCGCCAAATAAGCCCCACCCGTTGACTCCATGAAATCGAAATTTGCCGGCCTGCTGGTGCTGCTGAGCGTTGGATTCGCCCAGGCCCAAACCCTACCCAAAGACGAACTCGTTTTCCTGACCGCCCAGTGGAAAGGCGACCGCTTCGCCGACGGACGGCCCAAACTCCCGGACGCGCTCGTGGAGCGGGCCAAACGCATCGGCATCGACGACGCCTGGACGGTGCTCAAAAACCTGGGCTACCTCAACCAGTTCGAAGGTGGCTGGAAACTCATCCACGACGATGTGCCCGTCGTAGGCCGGGCCGTGACGGCGATGTTTCTGCCTAGTCGGCCCGACGTGGAAGCGGCCATCAAGCAGCGGGGCCAGACCCAGCAGAGCCGCAAGGGCAACACCAACGCCTGGCCCATCGACGTGCTCACCCGGGGCGACGTGTACGTGGCCGATGCCTTCGGCAAAATCGGCGGCGGTACGCTCATGGGCGCCACGCTCGGCAACGCCGTGTTCAGCAAAACCGGCAACGGGGTAGTCTTCCACGGGGCCGCCCGCGACCTGCTCGAATTGCAGACCATCAAAGGCTTCAACGCCTTCGTGCGCGACTTTCACCCGTCGTTTCTGGAAGAAATGGTGCTCATGGGCCTGAACACGCCCATTCGCATCGGCAGTGCCATCGTGCTGCCGGGCGATTTGGTTATCGCCAACCGGGAAGGCGTGCTGTTCGTGCCCGCCCACCTGGCCGAGCAGGTGGTAAGCACCTGCGAGTTCGTCGTCCGCAAGGATCAGTTCGGGTTTGAAATGGTCAAATCCAACCGCTACACCTCCGGGCAAATCGATAGCCAGTGGACCGACGCGATCAAGACCGAATTTCTCACCTGGCTCCGCCAGCACCCCGAACTGGGCACCATGACCCGCGCCGAACTGGACGAGGTGATGAGCAAACGAACCTGGTAGCCAGCGGTCTGCATGAGCAGGACCGTTGAGTTCTGGCTGGAAGCGCGATTTTTAATGAAAAACAAGGAATGAAGAATAAGAAATGAAAAAGGGGGAGGCAGGCTCTCTACTTTTTCATTTCTTATTCTTCATTCCTTGTTTTTCATTTTCAAAACTTACCGCACCGGGCTACATTAAAAAAAGGCCCCACTCGGCGGGACCTTTTTTTGAAAACAGCGTGGCTCCGGCGGGAATCGAACCCGCATCAAACGTTTAGGAAACGTCTATTCTATCCATTGAACTACGGTGCCGGGGGAAAGGATGGAGTGAGGGGGTGAGGGATGATGGAGTGATTTATGCCTCACCCGTTCGCAAAAATACGCCCTTCGCGGCTTTCTCCAAGCACCCATTGCACAATCACTCCACCGCACCATCACCACCCCACTCCATCACTCCATCCCTACCTTTGCGCCATGCGCGCCCCCCAAGTCCATTTCCGCCTGTACCGTTCCGAAGTCAACGCCCTGCTCCGGCTGGCCCTGCCGATTGTGTTCGGCCAACTGGGCATCATGCTCATGGGCGTGGCCGACACCGTGCAGGTGGGCCACATGGCCCGCGACGCCAAGCTGGCGCTCGACGCGGCGGGCGTGGCCAACGGCGTCTGGATTACCGTCGCGATTCTGGGGCAAAATACCCTGGGCGTCATCGCCCCGCTGATTTCCAAGGCCAACGAAGAACGCGACCGGCGGCTGGTAGCCCGGCTGGTGCGCACGGCCCTGCGGGTGGCGCTGCTGGCGGGCCTGGGCTGCGCGGCGGTGCTGGTGCTGCTGGCCCTGCGGTTTGACTGGTTCGGGCAGAAACCCGCCGTCGAAGCGCTGGCTTCGCCCTACCTGCTCATCGTCACGGTTTCCACGCTGCCCCTGTTTTTCTTCCTCGCCCTGCGCCAACTCACCGACGGCCTGGGCCACACCCGGGTGGCGATGAGCATCACGCTGGGGGCGGTGCTGCTCAACGTGCTGCTCAACCACCTGCTCATCAACGGCGTTTGGATTTTTCCGGAATGGGGCCTCAACGGCGCGGGCGTGGCCACGCTCGTGTGCCGGACGGCCATGGCCCTGGCCTTGTTCAGCTACGTCACGCTGACGCCCCGCTTCGGTTTTTTTCTCCGAAAAACCGCCGTCGGCGGGGCCTACAACCCAAATTTGCTCCTGCGCAAAGTGCTCAGCATCGGCATTCCGAGCGGATTTCAGGGCTTTTTTGAAATCGCCGTGTTTGCCTTCGCCGCGCTGATGGTGGGCTGGCTGGGCGAAAACCAGTTGGCCGCGCACGTCATCGCCATCAACCCGGCTTCGGTCACGTACATGATGGTCACGGGGCTGGCCGCCGCCGGGGGCATCCGGGTGGGGGCCGGGCTGGGGCAACGCGACCGCGCCGCCGTGCTCAAGGCGGGCACCACGGCCCTGGCGCTTGGCGGGCTGTTCATGGGTGCGTGCTGCCTGCTTTTTCTGTTCGCCAACGAGCAAATCGTTTCGCTCTACATCCGCGACCGCGAGGTGGCCCCCATCGCGGCGGGGCTGGTGTTCATCGCCGGGTTTTTCCAATTGTTCGACGGCATCCAGGCCGTCAGCCTGGGGCTGCTGCGGGGCATGGCCGACGTTAACCTGCCCACGGTCGTTACGCTGGTGGCCTACTGGGTCATCGGCCTGCCCGTCGGGGCGCTGCTCACCTTCCGGTTCGGCCTCGACGTGACGGGCATCTGGCTGGGCCTCACGGCGGGGCTGATGGCGGCGGCGGTGCTGCTGAGCTGGCGGTTCGTGGCCAAAGCCCGGCGGCTGACCTTTGCGCCGAAGACCGTGGGCGCGAAGTGAGCGAAGGAACTGGTTTTGAGAAAAATAGCCCGTAACCCTTCGGCGGAATGCTTTTTTTCGTAAACTTGTCGAAACCACCTTTAACATGGCAACCCTCGAATTCAAAGCGTACGAGATTTTCAAAGCCAAACTGGGCACCCAGGAAGCGGAAACCGTCATCGAGTACATCGAAAGTAAAGTGGAACGCAGCGTGGAGCAAAACTTGGAAAAACTGGGGCTTGCCACCAAGCAAGACTTGGTTGTTTTGAAAGAAGAGACCACTCAGAAGTTGTCTGATTTGAAAATTGAATTCAAACAAGACATGGCTGGGCTGAGAAACGAAATTGCCCAACTCGAAACCAAACTCACCCGCGCCATCTACATCAACGGCCTCATCCAGTTCCTGGCCATCGTCGGTTCGGCTTTAGCGATTTTGAATTTTGTCAAAAAATAACCGTTGCTGTTTTTTGCCCAACGCCCGCTGGCCCGCCCGGCGGGCGTTTTTTGTGGTGTAACCGAGCGCTGCCGTGAACCGACTCCCGCTGCTTTTTTTCCTCCTCCCGCTGGTGATGCAAGCCCAACTTCCGACCACCCGTTTTGAGCAAACCCAGGGCCGGGAAACCGTCACCTACGCCGAAGGCATCGATTTTCTGAAAAAATTAGACGCCCGCTCGCCCCAACTCCACCTCCGGCCTGTGGGCCTGACCGATTCGGGCGAGCCGCTGCACCTGGCCGTTTTTTCGCCGACGCGGGAATTTGATTTCGGGAAACTCCGCCGCCAGGGCCACCGCGTGCTGCTCGTCAACAACGGCATCCACCCCGGCGAACCCGACGGCGTGGACGCCTCCCTCCTGCTCCTCCGCGATTTGATGTCGGGGAAAACGACCCTGCCCGCCCGCCTCGTGCTGGCCGTGGTGCCGTTTTACAACGTGGACGGGGCGCTGAATCGCGGTCCGTACAGCCGGGTGAACCAGAATGGCCCCGCCGAGTACGGCTTCCGGGCCAACGCCCGCAACTACGACCTCAACCGCGATTTCGTGAAAGCCGATTCGCGCAACGCCCGCGCCTTCGCCCAGCTTTTCCACGAGGTGGCCCCTGACGTGTTCGTGGATACGCACGTCAGCAACGGGGCCGATTACCAGCACGTGATGACGCTCATCGCCACCCAACCCGACAAGCTCGGCGGGGCGATGGGCCGGTTTCAGCGCGACACGTTCGAGCCGTTTTTGTACGCCGAAATGGCCCGGGCGGGTTTCCCGATGATTCCCTACGTGACCAACTTCGGCTCGCGCCTGGTGGAGGAAGGCATGGAAGGCTTCGTGGACGGCCCCCGCTACTCGACGGGCTACGCGGCGCTGTTCCAGACCTTCGGTTTCATGCCCGAAACCCACATGCTCAAGCCCTACCCCCAGCGGGTGGCGGCCACGCGGGCGCTGCTCGACGCGTTCATCCGCTTCACCGGCCAGCACGGGGCCGAAATTGCCCGGCTGCGGCACGAAGCGCGGGAGGCCGTGAAGACCCAGACTGAGTTCCCGCTGGACTGGCGGGTGGACCGGAGCCGGTTCGATTCGGTCGAATTCCGGGGCTACGCGGCGGGTTACAAACCCAGCGGGGTGTCGGGACTGCCCCGGCTTTTTTACGACCGGGCGAAACCCTCCACGGCCCAACTCCGGTACTTCAATTCTTTTTTGCCCCAAAAAACGGCCTCCAAACCCGCCGCGTACCTGATTCCGCAGGGCTGGCACCCCGTGATTGACTTGCTTCGGCTCAACGGCGTAGCGATGCAGCCACTCCCCGCCGACACCACGCTGATGGTCGAGGTGACGCGCATCGACGACCACCAATCCAGCCCCCGCGCCTACGAAGGCCACCACCCGAATGGTGGGGTGAAAACGAGCCGAATCCAGCAACAGCTCCGCTTCCGGAAGGGCGACTGGCTGATTCCGACCGGACAGGCCACCGACCGCTACCTCGTTGAAATGCTCGAACCCACGGGGCCGGATTCGTTTTTTGCCTGGAATTTTTTCGACGCTGTTTTGCAGCAAAAAGAAGGCTACTCCGACTACGTGTTCGAGGACGTGGCGGCGGAATTCCTGCAAAAAAATCCCGACGTACGCCGCCAGTTGGAAGAAAAACGCGCCGCCGACCCGGCTTTCGCCCAAAACGCCCGCGCCCAACTCGACTTCGTGTACCGCCGCTCGCCCTGGGCCGAACCCGAGTACCTCCGCCTGCCAGTGTTCCGGCTGGTGCGGTGACCCCAACTTTCCCCGCGGATTTTGGTTAGCTTTGTCGGGACACCCGCCTTCACCTTTCAGACCGCCCGACCCTTCCGCTCGGCATGACTTCAACCTTTCCCCACCTAACCGACGTTTCGCTCCTCCGGACCGCGCTCGACTGCGCCCCCGGCGGGTTGATTCTGCTCGAGACCCTGCCGGGCGTAGCCAACGATTTCCGCGTCGCGCTTTTCAACCAAGCCGCCGAAAAACTCGTCGGACAGCCCGAAGCCACCGTGGTGGGCAAGCGCGCCCGCACCGTGCTGTCGCACCTGGTACCGGAGCGGCTGTGGCCGGTGGCCGCTCAGGCGTCGGCTTCGGGCGAAGCCTACCACGAGCCGCTCTGGATTACCCTGCCCGACCTGACCCGCCGCCGCTACGACCTGACGTTTTGCCCCCACCCCAACGGCGTAGCCGTTTCGTTTCAGGACATCACGGCGTTTGAACAGCAGAAAGCCCTACTCGAAAGTGTGGTGGAGCATTCGCCGAGCGGCATCGTGGTCGAAAAAGCCCTGCGCGACGAGGCGGGCGAGGTTGCGGACTTTCAGGCCGTGCTCATCAATCCGAAAGCCCTCGAATTCGGCCAGCACAGCCGCGAGGAGGCCCTGAGCCAATCCATCCGCCAACTCAATCCGCAGTTTGAAACGTCCGGCCTGCTCGAAGCCTACCGGCACGTGCTCGCCACGGGCCGACCGTTCCGGGTCGAATTTTTCCACGCTCCCATTCAGCGCTGGCTCGAATTGTCGGCCTCGCGCATCGACGAGGGGCAGTTGGTCGTGCTGTTCAACGACATGACCGAACGGCGGCAGGCTGCGCTCGCCCTGGAACGGCAAAAAACAGTGCTCGACGGCGTCCTGAACGCCTCGCAGAGCGCCATTTCGTTGTACGAACCCGTCCGCGACGAGGAGGGTGCAATCGTGGATTTTCGGATCAGTCTGTGCAACGCATTGGGGGTGCAATTATCGGGTCGACCCACGGAGGAGGTCATCGGCAGAAAGCTGACGGAACTCTACCCCCTGAGCAAAACCGCCGGCCTGTGGCATCGCTACGTGCGGGTGCACGAATCGGGGCAGCCGGAGCGGGTCGAGCACCACTACCCGGACTTGGACCGGTGGTTCGAGGTCACCATCAGCCCATTGGGCGACGGCCTGGTGGTGACGTACACCGACATCACCGATCGGAAACGGACGGATTTGGAACTCCTGCGGCAAAAAACCCTGCTCGAAGGCGTGATGAACGCCTCGCTCAACGGCATCTCGGTCTGGACGGCCATCCGCGACGACGCGGGCCGAATCACCGATTTTCGGTTCGACGCCATCAACGAAAGCGCCCTGTCGGGTTCCCCTGTGCCACGGGAGCACATTCTGCGCTCGAAAACCATGCTGGAGATGTCGCCGGAGTCGAAAACCAAAGGCACGTTTTGGCAGCAGGTGGAAGTCGTGGAAACGGGCAAGCCGTTCCGGGCGGAGTTTCCCTCGCCCACCGGCGACCAGTGGTTCGACCTGGCCATCACAAAGCTCGGCGACGGGACGGTGGTCACTTACAACGACATCACCGACCGAAAGCGGGCCGAACTGGTGCTTCAGGAGCAGGCCCACTTGTTCAACGGCGTGCTCGACGCGGTGCACTGCGGCCTCAACGTCATCGAGGCCGTGCGCGACGAGTCGGGGGAGGTGGTGGACTGGCAACACGTGGCCGTGGCCAAAACCAACGTGGACGACGCGGGACTGACGCGGGACGATTTTCTCGGAAAAACGATGAAAACGATGTTTCCGGGAGTCGTCAACACGCCGTACTGGACCGTCCAGCGGGAAGTGCTCGAAACGGGCGTTCCGCAGCGCTTCGAGGTACATTACAACCTCGACGGCTACGACAACTACCTGGCCAACAGCATTTTCCGCCTCGACGAGAACCGGCTGATTTCGGTGTACACCCTCGTCAACGAGCAGAAATACGCCTTGCGCCAAGCCGAAGAACAGGCCGCCCGCTTGCAGGCCGTGCTCGACGGCACCAAAAACCCCATCGTGCTGTTCGAAGCCATCCGCGACGAGCGAGGAACCATCGTCGATTACCGCTACCTGACGCAGAACGAAGCCAACTCGCGGGTGGTCGGCCTGCCGATGGAGGATATGGCCCACCGCACCATGCTCGACGTGCTTCCCGGCCTGAAGGAAGCGGGTATTTTCGACCGGTACGTGGCCGTGACCGAAACGGGGCAGTCCCAACGCTTTGAGGTTCCGATCCGCGACGGAAACGTGGATGGCTGGTTTGACCTGTCCGTCGTGAAACTAGGCGACGGCATCGTCGTTTCCGGCACCGACCAAACCCGGCTCCGACAGGCCCTGACCAACGCCGAGCGGCTGGTTGAAGAACTCCGCCGCTCCAACGCCGACCTGGAGCAATTCGCCTACGTGGCCTCGCACGACTTGCAGGAACCGCTCCGCAAAATCACCTCGTTCGGCGAGCGGCTCGCCAAAAAGTACGGCGAGGCCCTCGGCCCCGACGGTCGCCTCTACCTGGAGCGGATGCGCGACGCCGCCGCCCGGATGAGCGATCTCATCAACAACCTGCTTACCTTTTCCCGCCTGACCCGCCGCTCTGATGCCCACCAGCCCACCGACCTGAATGCGGTGGTGCAATACGCGCTCAACGACCTGGAAGTGAAAATCAGCGAAACCAGCGCCCGGATTTCGGTCGAACCCCTGCCCACGATTTGGGCCGTACCGGCCCAGATGCAGCAGTTGTTCCAAAACCTGCTCGCCAACGCGCTGAAGTTCGTCAAACCCGGCGTTGCGCCTGAAATCAGCCTGCAAGCCACGGCCGTCACCCCCGACGAGCACGCCACGCACCGCCTCGAATCGGATCGGCGGTACGTGAAACTCGCCCTCCGCGATAACGGCATCGGGTTTGAACCGGAGTACGCCGAGCGAATTTTCGTTATTTTCCAGCGCCTCCACGGCCGCGCCGACTACGAAGGCACCGGCATCGGGCTGGCCATCTGCAAGAAAATCGTCGAAAACCACGGCGGCACCCTCTGGGCCGAAAGCCAGCCGGGCGAGGGAGCGGCGTTTTTTGTGGTGCTGCCGGAGAAGTAGAGGGAGTTTGTGGTTTGTAGTTCTATCATATCATCAGCAACTACAAACCACAAACTTCAAACCATCCTCCCATCCCGCATCTCCAGCCGCCGGTCGGCCAGGTGGGCCAGTTCGTCGTTGTGCGTGACGATGACGAAGGTCTGGCCCAGTTCGTCGCGGAGGCTAAAAAACAGTTTGTGCAGCTCCTGGGCGTTACGGGAATCGAGGTTGCCGCTGGGTTCGTCGGCGAACACGATGGCCGGTTGGTTGATGAGCGCCCGCGCCACGGCGGTGCGCTGCTGCTCGCCGCCCGAAAGCTCCGAGGGCAGGTGGTGGAGCCGTTCGCCCAGGCCGAGGCGGCCGAGCAGGTCCGCCGCCCGCTGGCGCACGGTCGCTTCGTCGGCGCGGCCGCCGATCCAGGCGGGCATGCACACGTTTTCGAGGGCGGTGAATTCGGCCAGCAGGTTGTGAAACTGGAAAATAAAGCCGATGTGCCGGTTGCGAAACTGCGCCAGGGTTTTGGCGGTGAACGTCGTGACCTCGTGCCCGTTGAGCCGCAACTGGCCCGCGTCGGGCCGGTCGAGGGTGCCCAGAATGTGCAGCAGCGTGCTTTTCCCCGCCCCCGACGCCCCGACGATGGACACGACCTCGCCTTTCTCAATCTCGATATCGATGCCTTTGAGAACCTGTAAATCGCCGTAGGAACGGGTGAGCTGCCGGGCTGAAAGCATGAACGTGCGGGGTTCGGTTGTGGCAAAGGTACGGCGCGGGGGCACGGATGGCGACGGGCGCGGGGGCTACTTTTTCACCTTTCGCTCGTAGTAATCTTCCAGAATCGTCGTCACCATTGGCCGGTACACCCGCCAGAAAAAGCTTTTGCGCTCGGTGTGGCCTTCGGCCCAATAAAACAGCGGCGAAATGGAGTGAATGCCCTTAAATCGGGCCGACACCAGGTTGATGGGACTGTCGCAGAAGTCCCCGGCAAAATAATAAAACTCGTAGTCACTGCCCTTGTGCATCAGAATGGCCGGAAAGCGGGCGGGCAGCCCGTGCCGCTGCAATTCGGCTTTGCCGCCTTCGGTGGTGTAAATCTGGTAGGCGGCCACCTCCCGGTTCACCTTCGGGTCGTTGGTGAGCACGTCAAACCAGTACGAATACCGGATGCGGTCGGGCAACCCAAACTCCCGCTGCCCAAACTCGCCCGTTTCCATGTACGGGCTGACGTGCACCAGGTGCTTTTCGTCTTCGAGCACCACCACCTCGTCGGCCAGCGACACGAAGGCCACGCCGCCTTTTTTAAACGGCCACTCGCCCCGGTGCTGCCGCTGGTAGTTGCGCACCAGCCAGTGGGGGAGTTCGGCGTTATCGGTGGTATCGAGCGAGAAAAAATAGCGCCCGATCCAGCCCGTCCAGCGCAGGCCGAAGGTGGCCTCGAAGCGCCCGCGCACGTCGGGGGCCGTGGGTGAATTGATGTCGTTGAATTCGGCCAGGATGAGTTTTTTCCGGGCTTTCATTTTTTCCAGAAACAGGATGTCGCGGCGGCTCATGCCCCCATAAATCATGCCCGAACGCTCGGTTTGCTGGGTACCGGCGTACCATTCCTGCTTGTAAATGCCGTAGGTGTCGGTGTAGTAGGCCAGGTCGGCCTCGTCGGCGAGTTGGTCGAGCTGCGAGGTCGAGAGCCGTTCGAGGCCCTTGAGCCGGTACTTGCGGTCGGTGAGGGGGAAAAAACCAAAGTAATCGTGGTCGGAGGCGTACTCCTGGTCGGTGGTTTTCGTGAACCGCTGGTGGTTCAGAATCCAGGTGAGCGAAATGTGCTCCTGGCCGTGGTCGTCGAGCACGGTTTTGTCGATGATGGCCGCCACGAGTTTTCGCTCCGGCAGCAGCAGCCAGGTGAGCCACATGCCGAGGGGAACGAGCAGGATGAGCGCCAGGAGCAGGCGGGGAAAGGAGAAACGTTTCATGGGTGGGTTGAAAAGGTGGTTGATGGTTGTTGGCTGATTGTTGCTGGTTGATTGTTGTTGGTAACCCAGGTTGTGTGGTAGGAGAAAAGCTACCAGTCAATCCGAAAATCGCGTTTCAGCCCCCGGTTTCAACCGTGGGAAACGCGAAAATCCACCTTTTTCAACGGTTTCAACCGTTTTCGCACCGCCGGCTACCCGCTACCCCGATACCACACAACTTGGGTTATTGGTACTAAAATCCGACGTTTATTCGCAGCGGTTAACCAGCAACCACCAACCAGCAACTAAAAATAATACCGGTAGGCCACGCCCGGACTCCACTGGCTGCCGAGCCGCGTGCCCTGACTGCCGTTGGGAAGCCGCTCGTCGAAGTAGGAAAAGTTGATGGTCATCACGTGGATGCGGTTGAAACTTTTCCGCCACTCGAAGTTGATGCGCCGCGACGGAAGGTTGCGGGCATCTTCGAGCAGGATGTTGCGCGATTCGTCGGGCGAAATGCCCGAACCCCCGCCGAGCGAGATGTAGTCGTCAGCCCCGCCGAAATAATACCGGGCGGTGAAAATGAGCGACTTCGACCACTCCGGCGAGGCCGGCACCAGAAACGTGCGCAGGTTGAACCACCAGCTTTTGTAGTACTTGCCCACCGATGCCGTGTAAATCCAGGTGTCGGTGCTGAACTGGAGCAACCGGAAGCCCACCTCGCCCTCGAAACTCCTCGGCAGGTTGGCGTAGAGCGAAGCCCCGGCCCGGAAGTGCGGAAACACGGGCTGGTCGGTCGAGACCCCGGCGTTGAGGTAGGCGTAAAACGTGGGGCTGATGCGCGGGTAGGCGTCCACCTCGAATTGCAGCCCGTTTTCGCCGAAACGCTGGGCGTAATTGACCCGCCCCAGCACGGTGCCAAATTTGGTCTGATGGCTGTACTGCGCCGCCACGATGTGCCAGGGCTGGAGGTGCAGGGCGTCGTTGTAGCCCCGGTCGAAATAAATCAGATCGTAGCTGAGGGCGATGGCGTTTTTGGTGGCGCTCCAGCGCAGGCGGGCCGCCAGGGCGCGGGCGTCGTCGTTTTTCGGATTGAGCGTCAGCAGGGTGGTCACGACCGCGTTGGCTTCGGTCAACTGATTGAGGTCGTTCAGAATCCGGGCTTTTTTCAGCAGCAGTTCTTCGTCGGTGGGGTGAAAGGCCAAGCCCGCGTTGACGATGGTCAGGGCCTCCGGCGAGCGGTTGTTCCAGAAATTGAGGTCGGCCAGGCCGCTGTAGGCTTCCCGGTTTTTCAGGTCGTTCTTGAGCACCGTGTCAAACTCCCGGCGGGCGTCATCGAGTTTGTCGGTCCAGGTGTAGATGCGGCCCAGGAAATTGCGAATGTCGTTGTAGCCGGGTGATTTCGTCAGGGCCTGCTGGCAGTATGCAACGGCCTTCGGGTAATCTTTCTGGTCGAAAGCGGCGGCGCGGGCGAGGGTAAACAGGCTGTCGGCGCTGAGGTCGCTCTGGGCGCGGGCGGTTTTTCCAAGAAAAAAAAGCAGGGCAATGGCCAGGAGCACGCCGCGCCGACCCACCCCTCCGCCGGGTTGATAAAATTTTGAAGCCGTCAAAGTGAATTGCAGGTAAAACGATTTCATGGAAAAAGGCGGGTTAGGTCGTGGTCGTCGGAGTGGGCGCGGCGGGCGTCGGTTGGGTTTTGCTCAGGCCCTGGCGGGTCATCGACCCCCAGCCTTTTTTGCCGCGCAGGTAATCGATGTTGCCCCGGATGGCGCTGTACACGATGAAAGGGTGAAAAACGAGCGGCTCCAGCAAGGCCACCACCAGCAACCGCCCCAGGTCGCGCTTGCTGCGGTACTGGAGGTAGGTTTTCTGGTCCACCCAGATGGCCAGGCTCGACAAAAACACGGCAAACGAGTACACGAACAGGAGCAGCAACCAAAACAGGCCGTAGTCGAGGCTCCCCGTCAGCATCAGCACCACGCAATACGCCAGGCCGAGGGTCTCGACAATCGGCGCGAGCCATTCGTAGAAAAACCAGTGCGGGTAGCTCACCATGCCCGTGGTGCCGTAATTGGGGTTGAAAAACAGCTTCCGGTGAAACCGGAGTGAATCCATCATGCCCCGGGTCCAGCGGTTGCGCTGCCGGCCCAGGATTTCCCACTTCGAGGGGCCTTCGGTCCAGCAGAGCGGATCGGGGATGTACCGCACAGCGTAGGGTTGGCGGCGCTCTTCCATCATCCGGCGCATCCGCAGGACGAGTTCCATGTCTTCGCCGACGGTCTTGTGCGAGTACCCTCCCGCTTCGACCACCGTTTCTTTGTCAAAAAGCCCCAGCGCCCCCGACACGAGCAGCAGGCCGTTGACCTTCGCCCAGTACACGCGGCTCAGCAGAAAGGCCCGCATGTACTCGAGCACCTGCGCGGCGGCGACGAACGAGCGCGGTACGCGAATCTGAAGCAGGCGGCCATCTTCGATGACGCAGTCGTTAGCCAGGCGAATCACGCCACCTGTGGCGATGACCTTGCGGTCGGTTTCTTCCAAAAACGGTTTTATCATCCGCAGCAGGGCGTCGCGTTCGAGCACGCAGTCCACGTCGATGCAGGCAATGAGCCGCCCGGCGCACACGTTGATGCCCGCGTTGAGGGCGTCGGATTTGCCCCCATTGCGTTTGTCAACGACCGTCAGGTGCGAAAAGGCCCGCTCAGTGGATTTGTACACCCCCAGAATCTCCCTGCATTCCACCCGCAGGGGTACGGCCATTTCCTGTTTTTCGAGCCGGTAGGCGTCAATGAGCCGTTGGAGGGTGTCGTCCTTGCTGCCGTCGTTGACGATGACGACTTCGAAATCGGGGTATTCCAACGACAGCAGCGACTTGGCGTTGTCGACGATGTTGAGGGCCTCGTTGTACGCGGGGGCAATGATGGAAATCTTGGGCGTGAGCGGCGAGGTCAGGATGTTGCGGTAGTCCACGAACGACGATTCGGCCATGTGCTGCCGGATGACCCGGTACGATACCAGGGCCGACACCAGGTAGCCCCCCATCAGGAACAGCGTGTACCCCAGAAAAAGGTAGGTGAAGAGGTCGTACCAGAAACCTTCATTGAGCATGGTCAGTGAGCAGTAAGGAGAGCCAGGTCGGAACGGCTTTTGGTGAGCAGGTGGAGTTCAGGAGCGGGCAATCCGAGGCGGCGCAGGGCCTCCAGGGCAGTCAGGCGCACGAGGGGGTCGGCGTGATCGGCGTAGTCGAGCAAAACGGGCATGGCTTCGGAGCGGAGCATCAGGTCAGCCAGAAGATTCAACGTGCGGATGAGGCACCCGCCGGTGGCGTAGGGGAGGTAATCGAGCAGCACGGGCACGAGTTCGGGGTCGCCCTGAGCCTCGAAGGTTCCGAGCACGGCCGTCTGCACCCGGCTGTCGCCGGAGCGCAGCAACGGCCCTAAGTCGGCTATTTTGTCGAACCGGTTGTAGTGGCGGCACAACCGAATGCCAAACAGCACCCAGTCAGGGCGCGACGAATTCAGCCAGTTTTCGTACGGCGGCAACTCGTGCGAATTTAGAATTTTGAAGCGCTCGAGCAGCAGCACCTGTTCCCAATCCGGCAGGTGGTGGTTGTCCTCGGCGATTTTCTCCAAACCAGACTGGTCGCCCATGGCGACCAGGGCCGTGATGGCCTCCACGCGAAGCACCCCGCGCCAGGAGCGGGTGCGGGCACGAATCAGCGACAAAAACTCTTTGAGTTGCAACTGCCCCGCAACACGGCAACCGTAGGCCTGTTCGTGCCATTTGATACTTTTCAGTTTTTGCAGGACGATTTGGTCGAGCGACATTTGCCGGAATAAATCCCGAAGCTGGGACTGAGATTCCTCCCGCAGGAGTTTACTCGTGGCGTAGATGACATCGGCCAGAATGGGGCGCGCCCGTTCGTCGGTCCGCACTTCCACGTGCAGTCGGTTGCTGAGTTCCCAGGTCGAGAGGTCACCCGCCATCCACGTGGCTATGTCGTCTTCGAGCCGTGCCCGCAGGGCGGCAGACCAGGCGGATCGCCGGTTGCGCCGGAGCATCAGCAGCCAAATGTACCCCAACAGCAGAACCGTACCGAGGACATACAGCACCGCCATCACGAGCAGAAAGGCATATAAGTGGTCCTGGCCGTCGGTCCAGTTCCACCAATCGAGAATAGATTGCATGAGAAGGTGGTTGGCAAATAAAGGTACTGGTGACTGCGCGCGAACAAAGACATGGGCATTGCGTCTCACTCAGCCACTCCGTTCACTCATCGGCCCAGGTGTTTCCGGACACGGCTCATGAGTTCGTTAGGGCTGAAGGGCTTGACGGCGAAATCGTCGGCGCCCAGGTCGAAGGCGCGCACTACGCTCGATTCCTGCCCGGCCGAAGAGAGCACGATGACGGGCAGGTCAGGCCGGAGGTTTTTCCTGACGAATTCAATGATTTCCAGTCCGTTGTGGTAGGGCATCATCAGGTCGGTGATGACCAGATCGGGGGCCGAGGTGCGGAGCGAATCGAGGGCCTGCTTGCCGTCGGTCGCCGTCACGACGCGGTAGCCTTCTTTCTGAAGCCGGTGGGTGAGCATTTTCAGCATCAGGGCTTCGTCTTCGGCGACCAGAATCGTGGGGGGAGTAGAAACTGTTTCGCTGTTCATGGATTAAAGTACGTGGCGGTTTTATTCAAGGGTGTTGCGCGGGGTTGCGGCGCGCAGGGCATCGTTTTCGAGCAATCGGTCGAGTTCGGCCAGAGCCTGATCGATTTCCCCAAAGAGTTCGGCAAGCCGCCGTTGGGTTTCGGGTACGTCGAGGGCCGGGGCTTCTTCCATTTTTTTAAACTCCGCCGCCGTCCGCAGCAGGGCCAGGGCATTGAGCGAGGAGCAGAATTTGTGGACCACCCGGTTGAACTCCGTCTTGTCGTCCGGCCTGACGGCCTGGGCGAGCCGGGTCTGGACGGCGGCAACTTCTTCCCGAAATCCCGCGACCAATTCGCCCAGCAGCCCGGCGTCACCGTCGGTGATTTCCCACAAATACGTCGTATCGACCAGGGTCGTCGGCGTGGCCCCGGCGGGCGTCGCCTCGGGGCCTTCCGACCGGATGGTCCCTGGAGCAAACATACGCAGCAATTCGTTGAGTTGCTGCATCCGCACGGGCTTTGCGATGTAGTCGTTCATGCCCGCTTCCAGGCACCGCCGCCGCTCGCCCGGCATGGCGTAGGCGGTCATGGCCACGATGGGCGTGGTCAGGCCCAGGTCTTCGCGCATGCGCCGGGCCGCCGTGTAGCCGTCCAGGTTGGGCATCTGGATGTCCATGAAAATCAAATCAAATGGCTCGGCCCGTACCCGTTCGAGGGCTTCGAGGCCGTCGTTGGCAAAGGTCGGCAGCAGGCGATGGCGGCTCAGAAACGCCCCCACCACCTTCTGGTTCATGGGGTTGTCTTCCACGACCAGAATCCGCATCGCCGGGTCAATGGGGCGTTGCGGGTCTAAGGCCGATTTGGGCGATTCCGCCGCGGCGGGGATTTCAAACGAAATCCGAACGCTGAACGTGGTGCCCTCCCCCACCTGGCTGCGCAGGTCGATGGTGCCGCCCATGAGTTCGACCAGGTTGCGCACGAGGTTCAGCCCCAGGCCCGTGCCGCCGGAGCGGTTGAGGCGGTCGTTGGCCACCTGCGTGAAGCGGTTGAACACGTAAGCCTGCTGGTCAGGCTCGATGCCCCTGCCGGTGTCGATTACTTCAAACAGCACCGTTGCGCGGTCAGCGGTGCGTTCGCCCTCCGTCCGCGCCACCAGCCGGACGCCCCCGTGGGTGGTGAACTTCACGGCGTTGTCGGTCAGGTTGAGCAGAATCTGGCTCAGGCGCTGGCCGTCGGTCAGCACCAGCTCGGGCAGGTCGTCGGCCAGGAGCACCTCGCAACGCAGCCCTTTGGCGCGGGCTTTGGCCAGGGTAATCGCCCCCACGCCTTCCACCACCCCGGCCAGCCCGGTCGGTGCGGGTTCGAGTTCGAGTTGGTTTGATTCGATTTTGGAAATGTCGAGCAGGTCGCTGATGAGGGCCGTCAGGCTGTTGCCTGCGGCCTGCATGTCTTCCACGTATTTTTTCCGCTCGGCGGAGGGGGGATTTTTTTCGAGCAATTCCGAAAAACCCAGGATGGCGTTGAGGGGCGTGCGGATTTCGTGCGAAATGTTAGCGATGAACAAATCCCGCTCCCGCAGGGCCTGCTCGGCCACCTGCCGTGCCTGGCGCAGCGCCTGCTCCCGGCGGACGTTCCCGGTGATGTCGCGCAGGATGGCCACGGCTCCGATGATTTCCTCGTCCCGGTCGTAGAGGGGCCGGGCGTGGCTGTTGAGGTAGCGCTCGCCACTGGCGTCGCGGATGAGTAGGTTGCGGGTGGTCAGTTCGCCCCGCAGGGCGAGGTTGAGGGGCAATTCTTCCGCCGGAAACGGCTCCCCGGACTCCGGATTGAGCACCCGCACCCGGCGTACCCACTCGGCCACCGACGAATCCGCTTCCAGGTTGGCACCCCGCAGCAATTCCTGGCCCACCTGGTTGAGGTACACCACCTGCCGGTCGGTATTGACCACCAGCACACCTTCGGGGATGGCTTCGAGGTATTGATTGAGTTGCTTGTGCCTGCGGAGTTCGTCGCGGGTGAGGCGGTCGCGGCGGGTCATGAAGGCGTAGAAAAAATACGCAATCAGGGCGAACACCACCACGGCAGCGGCGTCGAGTACGTCGGCCAGCGACCGGGCGATGGGTACTTCCTGGCGGTACAGTTTTTCGTTTTGCAGAATGCGCGTCTGCTGGGCGGACTGAATGGCCTGCAGGGTTCGTAGAAACGGCAGCAGGTCGGGGCGGTTCTCGCCGGGGCGGATTTCTACCTCCGACTGCATCAGGCGCGCTCCTTCCGCCCGGAGGCGCTCCACCAGGGCGTTGAGCGCGGGGTCATCGGGCAGGCTAGCGGCCAGCGAGTCGATTCGGGCACCGAGGCGGGCGGTCAGTACCGGCGTGCGACGCGCGGGAGCGAGGGCCAGCAGCCGCTCGGTTTCGAGGGTCAGCGCCAGGGCTTGCCGGTGAACCCCGCTCAGGTTGGCCACCGCCTCGTTGCTGTCTTCGAAGTGGTTCATCACCCGCGTGGCGTAGTAGTGCCGAATGGCAATCAGCACGACCGTGATGCTCAGGGCAAGCACCAGGAGGAGTCGTAAGGGCCGGATTCGGAGCAATCTGCGCATCGGGAGGGTGGTGAAGGAGCAGGTCGGGGGGCAGGTTACGGGCGCAGGGCCGTTAAGTTCTTTAACTGTGGTGGATAATGTTCAATGTCCAATGCTCAATTTCCAATATTCAACGATTGAAAATCAGAGAAATAACCCATTGACCATTGAACATTGAGTATTGAAAATTGAACATTTTTTGCGCTACCAATCGCCCTGATGGGCCAGGCTACGGGGCGGTGTACACCCGCACCCAATCGGCCCGGAACGTGCCGGGCTGGATGCGGTCGGCGGGAGGGTGGCCGAAAAACGTCCCGCCCACGGCCAGGTTGAGCACGATGCGCTGGGGTTTGCCGAACAAGTCACGAACGCGCCCTTCCCGCTTAACGTCAACGATTTTTCCGTCGAGTAAAAAAATAAGCTTTTTTTCCTGCCAGATGAGTTCGTACACGTGCCAGCATTCGGACAAACTCCGGCGCGAACGGATGTGTGTGGTGGCGTCGGGGGTAGCGTTGAGGCCCGGCTCCGACCCGTAGGCGTAATTCGTCGTGAAGGTGTACGGCTCGTGCCCGCGCATTTCCAGGATGTCGATTTCCCCGTTGGTGGGCCAGGCGTCGCCGCAGAGCCAGAAGGCCGGCCACAGGCCGTACCCCTGGGGGCCTTTCAGCCGGGCGCTGATGCGCAGGCGCGGCGCGGTCGGCGTGGGCGCAAACGGGATTTTCGATTCGATGCGGCCCGAGGTAAAGCCAAAGGCTTTCGGCGCGGCGTTGTTGGGCCGCGTCGCGCCGCTGACGGCTTCGCGCCGGGTTTCGATGGCCAGCACGCCCCCGTCAAGGCGCAGGTTGGCGGGCTGGTAGAGCTGGAGTTCTTCGTTGTAGGCCCCGCTGTTCCAGACGTTCCACTGCCCCAGGTCTCCGGTGAACTCTTCGTCGAACACTTTCGTCCAGCCCCGCCGGAGCAGTTGACGTTCATCCAGCGTGGCATCGCAGTCCGCGGCCACGACCGGGGGCGGCACTGTGCGCGGGCCGGGAAGAACCAGAACGATTTTCCAAACGGAAAGACACGCCTGGACGACCAGAAGCGCGGAAAAAAGAGGTTTCAAGGTGGGGTTCCTATCCGGCGGGTTAGGCAGCGCAGGCGGAATCTGCGGGCTGAAACTACGCGTTAATCTTGGCATTTCCGCACGCGACGCCTATTTTCAGGCGTTCCAATGCGTTCAGGTCGTTCTCCCATGCGCCGACATATCCCGTTCCTCCTGCTGCTGGCCGTTGGTTTTTCCTGCAAAACGTCCCGGCAACCAACCCCGGCTTCCGCTCGCGTTACGCCCGACCGGGCCTCCGCCGACCGCGGCGTGTACCAGTTCGTCACCGACGACCCCACCGCCAAACCCTTTTTCTCCGACCGCCGGGGCGTCATCGCCCAACGGGGCATGGTGGCTTCGGCCCACCCGGACGCTTCGCGGGTGGGGGTAGAAATTTTGAAAGCGGGAGGCAATGCCATCGACGCCGCCGTGGCCACGCACTTTGCCCTGGCCGTGGCGCACCCCTCGGCGGGCAACCTCGGCGGAGGCGGTTTCCTGGTGTACCGCGACAAAACCGGCCGGACGTTCGCGCTTGATTTTCGGGAAAAAGCCCCCCTGGCCGCCAGCCGCGACATGTACCTCGACTCGGCGGGCAACGTCGTCAAAAACATGGCCTGGCTGGGCATTCACGCCAGCGGCGTACCCGGCTCGGTGGATGGCATGGTGACGGCGCACCAGCGTTTCGGGCGGCTGCCCTGGGCGCGGGTGGTGCAGCCCGCCATCGACCTGGCCGAGCGGGGCGTGGTGCTCACCCCCGACGAGGCGAAGGGCCTCAACCGCATCCGCGCCGACGTGATGCGCTTCAACCCCGGCGCGCCCTATTTTCTGAAACCCGACAGCAGCCTGTGGCAGCCCAACGAACGCCACGTGCAGCCCGACCTGGCCCTAACCCTGCGCCGCATCCAGGCCCAGGGGCGGGATGGGTTTTACAAGGGCGAAACGGCCACCCGGCTGATCCGGAAAATGGCCCCGGCCAAAGCCCCCATCACCCAACCCGACCTCGACGCCTACCACTCGGCCTGGCGGGAGCCGGTCGTGGGCACCTACCGGGGTTACCGGGTGATTTCGATGCCGCCCACCTCCAGCGGGGGTATCGCCCTGCTGCAACTGCTGAAGCTGGTCGAGCCATACCCGCTGGGCCGCTGGGGCTGGCACGCCGACTCTACGACGCAGGTCATGATCGAGGCCGAACGGCGGGTGTACGCCGACCGGGCCAGGTGGCTCGGCGACCCCGATTTTTTCAAAGTCCCCCAAAACGAACTCCTCGATAGTTTGTACCTGAAAAAACGCTGGCAGGATTTCACCTGGAGCCGCGCCACCCCCAGCCAGGCCGTGACCGGCGGGAGGATTCCCGGCTACGAAAGCCGCGAAACCACGCACTACTCCGTCGTGGACCCCGACGGGGCTGCGGCGGCCATCACCACCACGCTCAACAATGGCTACGGCAGCCGGGTGGTCGTGGACGGGGCCGGGTTTTTGATGAACGACGAAATGGAGGATTTCTCGGCCAAACCTGGCACGCCCAACGTGTTCGGGCTGGTGGGTAACGAGGCCAACGCCATCCAGCCCGGCAAGCGTATGCTGTCGAGCATGACGCCGACGATGGTCGAGAAGGCCGGAAAACTCTACCTGGTGGTGGGCACGCCGGGCGGCTCGACCATCATCACGAGCGTGTTCCAGACGATTCTGAACGTGCTCGACCACGGCATGACCATGCAGCAGGCCGTCAACGCGCTCAAATTCCACCACCAGTGGCTGCCCGACCGGACGACGTTCGAGCAGGGGGCCTTTTCCGAAAACGTGCTGCAAACCCTGCGCGCCAGGGGCTACTTGATTGAACCCCAAACCGGCACCCTGGGCCGGATGGACTGCATCCTCGTCCGCCCCGACGGCACCCTCGAAGGGGCCTCCGACCCGCGCGGCGACAACACGAGCATTGGGTTTTAGGGTAATTGGTGGAGTGGCAGAAAGCCGGAGGTAAAATTCCCCCTTTTGAAGGCAGGGCCGTTAAGTTCTGATTGGTAGCGCAAAAAATGTTCAATGTTCAATGCTGATGTACGACGTTAAGTTGGGTTAGCCCAAACGCCATTGAGTTTGGGTAGTTTC
>ERZ1066120.82-NODE-82-length-96015-cov-14.980471_pt1 | contig 96015 bp, 74 predicted proteins | sample MGYA00382767_ERZ1066120 | MGnify/ENA primary metagenome ERZ1066120 (study PRJEB33369, sample SAMEA5778350) | biofilm metagenome | biome: Industrial cooling water; feature: Water cooling tower basin; material: Biofilm | place: United Arab Emirates | collected... | reverse complement strand
TTCAGCAATTAACTGTTCTTTGCGTAGCTAATTTGTTAGGAGAAACTATCTGGCGTATTCATGAAGATAGTTCTGTTAGCAGTATGTTTCGCTAATTAAGCTTTAATTTCAGCATTATTTGCCAGTAAATTATATAGATAAAACCTGCTATGGCGGGTTTTTTTTGTACTTGTCTGCCTGTTGAACCAAAATTAACTATGTGTAGGGATGATTGCTGAAGTAGCAATTAAGCAAAGAATTGAACAGATAGAGCAAGAAACAAAGATACTTAGAGTTAAAAATAAATTACAAATACTCTAAAAATTGCTCTGGTACAAGCTTTAATTCTCCAGATTTAAACCGATCGCACTCTACCCAAAGGGCGCGTTTCTTGCGCTTTTCCTCCATAAATGCGACCTCTGCAATTTGATAAAATTTCGGATCGACAAAATTGCACTCATAAATAAATAAGATTTCGTGACCTGGTTGCCCGTTAAAAGCGAACAAATTTTCTTGACAATCTAGGTATTTTATGTTCTTAATTTCTGCTTGGAGTTCTTCTTGAAATTCTCGTTTTAAAGCCTCAAGACTCGTTTCACCAAACTCTACACCACCACCCAAGGCACGATAAAAAGTTTGTTGTTTTGCCGGATCGTAACCTTCAGAAATAAAGACGCGATCGCCTTGACGGACAATTCCCAAAGCTAAAACTCGGATTTCCCCTGGCTTATGCATATTAGCTTCTTCCTAATTCCCATCGTAAATAAATCTAGAGCGATCTTCGTCACTGTCTTCTACAGTCCAATCATCATTTTCGCCACCAATATACAATCGTTCGATACTGACATATTCCTGACTCAATTGCCGGAGAGCATTAATTAAGATATCGATCGCGATCGCGTCGCTCGTACCTAGATCGAACCAGCACCTTGCCCAAGTTCCCTGATACTCAAATTCACCCATGTTGTGCATCAGCGCCATCATGCTTTCATCAGCGTGCTGCGCGTCATACTCCATGTAGCTGAGATCTAAACCTTCTTCTTGTACTTGCAAATTTTCGGCATTGAATCCACCTAATTTCCCCAAATAAAACCAAGACTGAAACACCTCCTCCAGATACTGCTTTTCCATCGGAGCAGGTACGTTACTAAACTCGATCCAGAACCAGAGATCAAAGGGATTAAATTCGCGAAATTGAACTTGCATTGCTTATCTACTTTGCTGTGCTACTACACTTAGCCGTTGAGCCGCCTTGCGTCTCTCACGTTCGATTTGTTTTACTAAGTCAGGTGGGAGTTGGTCTTTTTTGGCGATCGCTAAATCGAAATTCTTCACCGATTCCTGTAACATAGCAGCGCTCTTTTGCTGGTTGCCATAGGTCGAGAGAATTTGTCCTTTAAGATAATACAATTCTGGGTTACCATTACTCGCTTTCATCGCCCTATCTACAGCCTCTATGGCTTGAGGGAATTTTTTCAAATCTCGATAGGCAACCGCTACACCCCGTTCGGATAAATATTTAGGTCCAGCAAACCTTTGCAAGCGTCCAATTGCTTGTTCTGGGTTGGAAAATGGCAGATTGACAGATACCATTAAGTCCATATAACCCCGCAGCAGATTTAATTCGGGATCTGTGGAGGAGATGGCTTCAGCTTTATCCATATACTCGTAGACTTGCCGTAGTTCTGCCAAAGCTTGCGGCGTTCCCCTTACCGTTCCTTCCCGAAACAAAGCAGATGCACCCAATAAAAAATGACCGACTGCTGAATATAAATTACCGCGCAATGGGTCTGTAGATGTCAGTTGTCGAGCTGTGTCTAATGTCTTTTTGCCGTAAGTGCCCAGAGAATTGTAATCTTCGTTAAGCATATAAGCAAGGGAAGCTCTCATGGCATAAGCTAGAGGCTCTTGCTGCTCGTTACCTGGAATTTCCTTCAGGTATCGATCTGCTGAAAAGTAATCTCCTTGCTCGAACATAGCTCTAAAGGCGGCTTCCGTTTTCTCGCCAATCGGTCTTTGATTCGTGGCGCGAAATGGATCTTGAGCCAAAGCGGGAGAAATGAGGTAAAGAGTAAGTGCAGTCGTAGTCGCGATCGCACCAAAAATTTGCTTGAGCATAGGGGTTAGGGGTTGAGACAAGAAGGATAAGGGAAGAAGAGAGCAGAGGGAGCAGAGGAACAATTCTAGCCACTAGCCACCAGCCACTAGCCACTTCTGACTCCCGCATAATGTGACGAATCCACGGCTGGGAAGTTGCAGCTTCCTATCGGTATTGACATCTGTTTGCCAGAATATAGGCAGAATTATATTTGGTATACATAGCGCTGCCGAATGTCTGTTAACGTTTGTTGGTATGTTTAACTCATGCTTCATCTGAAAAATCTGACTTATCACCCTCCAGCTAGTTCAACAGCTATTTTAAAATCGATCGACCTTGAGTTAGCACCCCAGCAGTTGGGATTGATTATTGGTCCTAGTGGTTCTGGTAAAAGTACGTTATTAGAAATCTTGTCGGGATTGGTATCGCCAACAGCAGGTAACGTATATTGGGGAACGCAAGAATTATTACCAGAAAATTTACAAGAGTTGGCAGGGTTGGTATTTCAGTTTCCAGAGCGACATTTCTGCGGTGGTACAATTTTAGAAGAATTACGCTTGGGACATCCCGAACTAGGTTCGGAACGAGTTAAACAAGCTTTGGCAGATGTCGGTTTGGAGAATTTGCCCCTACATACGCCACCGCAAGTTCTCAGTGGAGGACAGCAACGCCGCTTAGCTGTATCGGTTCAGTTAATTCGCAAACCCGCACTGCTCTTACTAGATGAGCCTACTGCTGGGTTAGATTGGTCGATGCGCAGGCAGCTAGTCAATTTATTATCCCAACTCAAGCAACAACGGACGCTGTTAGTTGTGACTCACGATGCAGGAGATTTATCAGCGATCGCCGATCGATGTTGGTCAATTCAGCACGGTGAAATTTATCCTACAGCACCGCAGGCGATCGAACCGCATCAAGTGGCATAAATCAGCAAGTCAAAATTCAAAAGTTAGAAGTCAAAATGTTAGTATTTCGATTTTTAGAGATCTAAAACATATAGCGGTTGATAAAATGTCGAAAATTGAAACTTTAGTGTTGCCAGAGATGAATGAGATTTGGCAGCAAACTTTAAATTGGCAACCTAGCATCGAGCAACAAGCGCAATTTCAACACCTTTATGCAGCGATCGTGGCAGGTAATCAAAAATTAAATTTGACTCGCATTACTGCACCCGAAGAGTTTTGGGAAAAGCATCTGTGGGACTCGTTACGAGGAATCGTATCTTTATTGCCAACAAATTTTGTAGAGGCACGCGACTGCGCGCCCCTACAGAAGATAATTGATATTGGTACGGGGGCTGGTTTTCCTGGAATTCCTGTAGCGATCGCTTTACCTCATGCTGAGGTCACTTTACTCGATTCTACGCAGAAAAAAATTGCTTTTCTGAATGCTTTAATTACTGAAATGAGTTTTCAAAATACTCGGACTTTGGCTGGTAGAGCTGAAAGTGTAAACAAACAACCCCAACAACACGATCGCTATGACATAGCTTTAGTTAGAGCTGTGGCAGCGGCTGATGTTTGTGCAAGTTACGCTTTACCTTTTCTCAAAACAGACGGTTTAGCTATTTTATATCGAGGTAATTGGACAAAAGAAGAAGAAACAACTTTAGAAAATACAGCAAAAAAGTTGGATGCAAAAGTTGAAAATATTGAGAAGTTTGCAACTCCTTTAAGTCACGGCATCCGCCATTGTATTCATTTAAGAAAGATCGAGACCTAACGATTAGTTATCGCGTCCATACAAATTTAGACCTTCCGATCTCTATCTTCTTTCACTACTTGAATTGAAAGTTGCCGAAATTGGATCGATCTCCGCGATTTCCAGTTTCCGTATTGTGCTTCGAGTGCCAGCGGCTTAAATTCTAAATTCTCATGCTTCATGGCATACTGCAAGACATCAAAAAAGGAACTTCGATTTTGATACTTGAATGTAATCGTATTCTGTCCAGCAATTCCTTGAAACTTAAGTTGTCGCTGAACGCGATCGCCTACTTTAACTGGTGCAATTCTTTCTGCTTGTATGCCATCAATCTCTATGATTATATCTTGGGAGCTAATCGGATTATCAAAACTAAATGACAACACCAAATCTTGAGGAACGGACAAATAGAAACTCAACTCTGTTTTTTCTCCCAATCCCCAGCGAAACTTATTCTTTTGTTTATCTTTGGTAATTCCATCTAATCCAGTTAAATTTAAACTGTACGGTGCATTATTTTGGAGTAAATTTGTTTCTGAAATGTCTAATAAAGGTTGAAACTTTAAACTAGCGCCTAAATCTGGATTAACCTGAAGCCGCCAATTTGCAGATTTCGGAATAAATTCTATTCTGCCCCCCGTAGGTGCTTCTGTCACCATTGTTGGCACGCCAAAACGACCGTAAAATTCTTGAGTACAATCTGCTGTCAGTAAATCTGTATATAAATTAATCCCCGCAAAATCATTCAGCTTATAAAAATCTGTAAAAAATGACCACTCATCAGAACGGAAACATTTTACTTGTGGAGTAGATGTTTTCTGCTGCGTATCTGGTGCAAGTAGTTTATCCCAACCAGCTGCAATGTAAGGTTCTGCTTGAGATGGGTGTAAGCGTCCGAAATACTGTCCCATGACTTTTTTCTCATGGAATCGTCTTAAGGTAAAAATGCCGCTGTTATGGACATAATAAGGGCAAGGACCAATTCCATTTCCGCCATGAACGCAGAAGGGAAAATCTAATACTGCTTCCCCTGGCTGCTGCTTAATGTAATTCATGTAAGCGTAAAAATTCTCGTTTAGTAAAGCAGGCTGGTAGTAAGCTTTATACGAATAAGCAGTGTAAAGTTCAGTGCAAGCTAGTAAAACTAATGCAGCAACTAAAAGCTTTTTACCGAGCGATCGCCAATGTTCTAAATTAATTCCTAGAGCAAAAATACAAAAAATGACGGCGTAAACTAGCGTGCTACGTCCGCTAACGCGATTGAAGCTAAACCAAGGAAAGATTTTTAAAGTTGGTAAGAAAGTGGGATGGTAGAGCAAGCAAAGTAACAGGATAATTATTAGGGGAACAAATATGCCAATATATTTCCTGGCTTGCCACAATCCTATAGCTCCGATTATTAACAAAAACCAACCAGGACTACCATCGAAAAAAGCTTCTGGCGAGTCTAAAAAAAAGCTAGAGTAATTCTGTCCTGGGTTAAAAAAAGGGAAGAAGGGTATGATTAACCGTGCTGGATTCGTCCACCAAGCACCGTAAAAATCGCCTGTATCGCTCAAGCTTTTAGCCGCTTTACCAATTTGAATAACCAAAGGTAAATACATATAGCTAGCGATCGCAGTTAGGGCTAATAGGATTAAATTAGTTTTGGGATGATTGAAAAAATCTCTCTTATAACTTAAGATTTGCTGTTGCAGTAATTGGTCTATTTTCGTTTCTTTTTTAATTGAATATCTATAGATACTTAGAGCAATAATATAGAGAATAGAAACTGTAAAAGATGTCAATGCATAGCCAGCAACATATCCCAAATCTTGACCGAGAGATAAGACGAGCAAACAAACCCTAAGCAGAATCAGTCTTAAGGATACGTGTTGCCTCATAACTACTCGTTTGACGATGAGAAAGTCAGCAAAAAAACTAAGAATCGTCCAGTGTAAGATTGCGTAACCGACGTGCTGAGGATATTTGGCGATCGCGTAAAAGTTAAAAAAAGCAGCAATAAAACCAGCACCAGCGGCACGAAATAAGCCGTAATCTTTTCGGAGTAGAAGAAATGTAAAAATTACTGTAGCTGCAATTGAAAGCAAATAATAAAACTGTAACCAAGAACCAGTTTGAAATAGAGAATATAGTGCAGCGTAAAATAGATCTTTTTCAATTCCCCAAGGCTGAAACACGCTATTGGTTCCGTAGGGATAGAAAGCTTGATTATTAGTTAAATTTAAATGAGGTACGGGAAAAAAATGCAGATTTCTGGCAAAGTAAAAACCTGTATATTCCCACAGATCTACATATTCTTTATTTACAGTTGAATCTGGGTAGCCTGGAAGTCCTGGTCCAGTGAAACCCGTCAAGGGGTGGTAAAAGTCTTTAATAACTAGAACGCTAAATGCCAGACAAAGGCAAATAAGAACTACAATTTGAATCGCGATCGCTCGATTTTTCGATTTATTTAATTTAAATTTAAACTTTAATAAACTATTCATTGTTAATTTTTTGCTACCGGAATCTTTCCTTAACTATCCCTGCTTTTGCCATATTCCTAAAATAGATTTACCTAAAGAATAATGCAAAATTGGATCGATGTTTTTAGATAAAGGTACCATGACTTTATCCCAAAGTTGGATCTGTTGTTTTGTCGGTGTTCTACTTTTCAACACCAAGCGATTTCCTAATGAAGCAAGTAATCCAACTGAGTCGAGATAGATCAGCTTAATGCACTTGAGGCTGTTTGGTATCGTTGATGTTAAACTTTTCTTGTTATAACGTCGATAGTGTCCTATAGCGCGATCGAATGGCGTGAATAGCCACTGATGTGCGGGAGCTAGTACGACTAAATAACCGCTAGCTGATAAATGCTGCGTCACAGTTTTCACTTCTGCGCGATCGTCTTTTATATGCTCCAAAACATCCATGTAGATGATGGTATCAAATGTATCATTTGAATATAAATCTGCTGAGGTTCCAACTCTCGATTTGCAACAAGCTGGAACTCTACCAACAGAAATTTTCAGATCGATCTTTTCAGTTAAAATCGGATCTGGTTCTAAGCAAAGCCACTGTTCTTGATGACCCTGGCAGAGAAACTCAGTTGTCGCACCTATTCCTGCACCAACCTCTAGTACTCTACCTTGCAAGTATTTTTGAATCAAGCTGCTATAGTAGTTTTTCCAGTTGCAAGCTTGAGAAAATAACTCTAATTCAGAACCAATATAGGAGTAATCTTGCATCGAATTATTTAGACAAAACTTCCCTAGAGAAGACCTCTTTTAACTTAGAAACAAAGTAATGGTAGTCCTGACCGAGCATAAATCCGTAGCTATTTCTAGTATTCAAAATCATTAATGCAAAAACAACCGATAACATAACTGCTTGCATTAAAATTGAACAAAGAATTGCAACTGTAACCGATGTCCAACCAGGAATTGCTAAAGTGGTGAAGAATTTAATAAATACAATTCCAGCTAATGACATTAAAATCAATACAACGATGACAGATATAGAAATAATGAGTCTCGTGCCGACTATATCTGCATAGACGGAAATAGAACTGATTCCGTGAGTTACTAGAGAAACAAAGTTCATTTTAGAGCGACCGAACAACCGATTGCTCCGCTTGGTAGCAATTTCAGTGTATGGTATTCTCGCCCTCATAATTCCAGCAGCATAGTGATTCCAAATCTCAGATATGACAACAACTCTAGACAAAAGTTGATAAGGAATCGCGCTGAAATTCCCTACTTGAATGCGATGCCCAGTTAGAAGTTTGTAGACGAGTTTATAAACTAGATAGAAACATTTAAAAATATATGTTTCCGATCGCTTAGTTCTTTTGGCAAAGATAACTTTAGCATTGCTTTCTGCTTGGCAACAATGAATTAGTCTCGGGACATCTTGCGGACTGTCTTCGCCGTCTCCATCCATAACGACAACGACTTTACAGTTTAGGTTGGCTGCAATGTAAGCTAAACCGATAGCGATCGCCCGTTGATGCCCCAAGTTTCTTTTTAGTTCTAAAATACTAACTCGCTCTATAGCTTTAAAACTAAAAAACTTCAACTCAGTTGGAGCTGAAACAATTGAGGCATCGTCTACAATCAAGATATCTGCTCGAATGTTTTGGTCTAAAAAAGTTTGATCCAAACTCCAAAGCAGTCTTTCTAATGCTTCCCAGTCATTAAATACCGGAATTAGCACGATCGCAGACGGAGAACGATGGAGATCGCTATCGAGCCATGTCATTTTAGTACGAGTCCTAAGCTAGACATCTTAGATGAGTTTTTGGCGATCGCGAGTACGATAGATATCCACATCGCACTGAGCTATATATTTGCGTCAATAGCAAATTTCTGCGTTCATCTTACCATCCCTCAATGACGCAAGACTATCTTTAGGGTTCCGCGTCAGAATCGGGAGTCGGGAGTCGGGAAATTTTGAATTGCTCCCTTCTCCTCCTGCTAATTATGCCGCTTTCGTTGTCAGTGCTAAACGTCGGTTAATTTCCTGCCAGTTGACGACATTCCACCAAGCCTTGAGATACTCGGCGCGGCGATTCTGATACTTGAGATAGTAGGCGTGTTCCCAAACATCATTGCCCATGATTGGATAGTTACCTTCCATCAAGGGGCTATCTTGGTTTGCAGTACTGGTAACTTGAAATTTGCCGTCGGGAGTGCGAACTAGCCACGCCCAACCGCTACCAAAACGTTTTTCTCCAGCTTGATTGAATTGCTGTTGAAATTTGGCAAAGCTACCGAAGTTTTTCTTAATAATAGAGGCAATTTCTCCAGTTGGTTCTCCGCCACCTTTAGGACTCATAATTTCCCAAAACATACTATGATTGGCATGACCGCCGCCATTATTGCGGATCGTCATGCGAATATCTTGTGGTAGGCTATCAAGTTTTTGGATCAGTTGTTCGGCAGTTTGACCTTTTAATTTTGGGTATTTTGCGATCGCTGCATTTAAATTTTTTACATATGTCGCGTGATGTCTGTCATGATGAATTCGCATCGTTTGCGCGTCAATATGAGGTTCTAATGCTTTATAGTCATATGGCAAAGGTGGTAATTTAAAATCTCCACTAGAGCTGGGAGTTTGCGCCCAAGCTGAATTGTGGGAACTATAAGTTTCTATAGCATAAGCACCAGCAGTTGCTCCTAATAAAAACAAGAAATGACGACGCTTGAGAGACATAAGTACTAACCTTTACTGAGTTAATCGAATTTGTTACAGCAATTGTTTGTGAGTTGGTAATTGGTCATGGGTAATTGGTAGTTGGCATTACCTTGTTTTTAACGTGTTAACAATTGATTTTTGCTGTAACAGTTTACATATTCTCAGGTTTAAGGTCATCTTGCCTATATCAACAGATGAACATATGGATGAACGCGGATAAATATTGCATTCATCTATACTCTCCTTTATCTTTCCTTACAGCTAATCTTGCGATAGCCGCTTGACTTCTGCACCACTGAGTAATTTGTGTGCTTCGGCAAGGATAGCGGGGATTTTATCAGCGTGGGGGCTGCGGGCAAGGCACGAGCGCAAATCCCACCGTTCGATCTGCTTGGCTTGATTGCCAGGGAACCAATGACCGCCGTTGCCGAGCAGATTGTATCGCATTTTGGCGTATTCAGTTAAATCGTAGGCGATCGCCAAATTTCTCAACCATAAGATCGTCGGAATATTTATGTTACCTGGGGTTTCGTCGTACTTGGGTAAACCAATCTGCCAAGTTTTTACCCAATCTTCTCCTAAGCTGTCGCAAGCAGCTTGCTCTAATCGCGTCAAAATTGGTGGTAAAATTTCGTCTGCCCGATCGAGATATTCTAAGGTTTTGAGGTGTTCGTCAAAATCCTGCGGTTTGGCGGCTCCTAAGCTGAGGGTATGCACTTGAGAATGACTCAGACAAAACAAGTCGTTGAACACCATCGGACTGAGGGGAGAACAGAGATCTACTAGCTTTTGGGGTGGCTTGTAGAGCATTCCACCTTTGTCGGAGGGGCTAATGATAAATACGCCCATATCGTGGCGGCGAGCGGCTGCAACTGCCTCCCAGTTAGCTTGATTGATATAGTACCAGTGGAGGTTAACGTAGTCGAATTGGTTTGTCGCGATCGCCTGTGTAATAATTTCAGTTGCGCCGTGGGTAGAAAAGCCAATAAATCTCACCTTACCTTGGGCTTGCCACTGCCGTGCTAATTCCAGACATCCACTAGGACGAATGCTTTGGTGTAGGGTTTCAGCATCGTTAATGCCGTGAATACCCAGCAAATCGATGTAATCTAGGCGTAGATTGCGTAGAGACTGTTCAAATTTCTGGCGAAACTCGTGAGGATTTTGACTGGGATTGACTTTAGTTTGGACGATCAGGCGATCGCGATCGCATTTTGGCAGAATCCGCCCTAGTTGCACTTCGGAAGTGCCGTAACCCCTTGCCGTCTCGATGTGATTGATGCCTAGTTCAATTGCCCTCCGAATTGTGGCTTCTAAGTTACGCTGATTTTTCTGAGGAATCGTCCAAGCAGGGACATCTTGCCATTTAAATTGATAGCGCATACCACCACAGGAAAATACGGGCATGGGTATTTCTGTGCGTCCAAATCGTCGGTATTGCATCGTTGGATGTTGGATTTTAGATTTCGGATTTCGGATTCGTGTCTAATCTAAAATCTAAAATCTAAAATCTAAAATTGCTACATTTGTCTTACTACGGGTTGACCATCTTGAACTTCGCCAATTAGAACGAGATCGGTACAATCGACAAAAATGCCGTTTTCCAGCACGCCTGGGATGTTATTGAGGGTTTTTTCCAATTCGGCAGGGTTATCGATCGCGTCAAACCTCACATCAACCACCATGTTACCTTGGTCGGTGATGACGGGTCCGGCTTTTTTTACGCCCATGCGTAGTTCGGGTTTGCCACCTAGCTTTTCAATCGCCCGCATTACGGGTGAAATTGCCATCGGGATGACTTCTACTGGAACTGCAAATACGGAACCCAATCGCTCTACTAGCTTACCGCTATCCACAACAACGATAAACTGATTTGCCAGGTAGTCTACAACCTTTTCGCGAGTATGGGCAGCACCACCACCTTTAATTAAATTTTTCTGCGGATCGACTTCATCCGCACCATCGATCGCCAAGTCAATATGGTCTATAGCGTCTAAAGTAGTGAGAGGAATGCCGTATTGTTTAGATAGGACTTCGGCTTGAAATGAAGTAGGAATACCGACAATATCTTTGAGGTCGCCAGATTTGAGGCGATCGCCGATATATTGAATTGCATAGGCTGTAGTAGAACCCGTACCGAGTCCGACAATCGTACCAGATTTTACCAAGGCAGCGGCGGCTTTGCCGACTTCCTGTTTCATCGCTTTTACTGGATCTGCTGCTGCGGTCATGTTGAAAAACTCAATCTCTGCCGCGATTAGTATATAGCGCTACGGGACGTTGAGAAAGAGGGAGTCGTTGTAGGGGCGGGTTTAGCAACAGACCCACCGTCGAAGCGCGCCATCTGGACTCAAAACCCGCCCGTACCGGAGTCGTAAGTCGTAAGTCGTAAGTTGGGGACAAGGGAGTGATAAGTAGGAAATCTGGAGACATGGAATTTATATTTACACAAGCTAAGTCTATTAGCACGGACTTGAATCTCAAGAGATTTTTGAGAGCCTGTGTAGACAAGTTCTGTCCGTGTAGTGGTGACTTTAATCGCCTGTTTATGCAGGTAATTTTAGTTGGCGCGATCGCATTTTTGTGTCTACTACCGTTCGCACCTCCGGCACTAGCGGCAAAAGATCGATTATTCCTCGACCTCGCGCTAGAATATTTAGGAGAATATCAACTGCCAACAACAAATATTTCTAACGCACCAGCCACAGAATTCTCAGCAATTACTTATGACAAACGGCGCGATCGCTTTTATGCTGTCTCTGGCAATAAAGTATTTACTCTTAAATTGACTTTTAATACCGATCCTGAAAAGATAAAAATTCAAAATATCGATATTGAATCGGTGACTTCACTTATCGATGAAGACGGTAAAAAATACGAATTGGGCAACTTTCTTGCTAAGGGGGTCGCTTTAACCCCGCAGCAAACTTTATATATTTCCGGTTCTCAGATAGGTGGGGAGCGATCGCGTCCTTTTATCCGAGAATTCGATTTAAAAACTGGACGAGTGCTACAAAATCTAACTATTCCCGAACGATACATTTCTGATACCACAGAGGGAAAAGAGCAAAATAAAAATACTCAAATTACTCAAGGCGATGTAACATTTGCCGCTTTAACTTTTAACGCTACTGGAACTGTTCCTACAAGTGGAGAACCAATTAATTTATTTACTGCTACTGAATCAACGCTAGTACAAGACCGAGACGTACCTAACTCTAAACAAGGAAAAGCTCGATTACTACATTATTTAATTGGCTACGGTATGCCAATGTTGCTAGCAGAATACGCTTATCCTCTTGATGCCGAACTTGAGGAATTATTATCTGTAGAAGGCGTTCATTTTCTCAGTTTAGAAGTACAGCCAGTAGCCAAGAACGGCAAAGTCTATCAAATTGTCACCAGCGGCGCAACCGATACATCAAAAGTTGAAAGCCTTAAAGGTAAGATTAGAGGAGTTCGAGAAATTAAGAAAAAGTTAGTTTTGGACTTGCAAGAGTTGGGTATTTCTCTAGAAAATGCGTCAGGAATGACTTTTGGTTCTCGTTTACCGGATCGAACGAGAAGTTTGCTACTCGTGAGTAACGAGCGACAGATGGCTAATTTTCTTCTTTTTCACTTGCGCGATCGATGATTTGAAACTGTCTTGACTCCATTAACTGAAATAATATCATTTGCTAGATCGTCAGCCATCATTGGAATCAGGCGTTCTAGATTTAGATTGTAAGAATTGTGCCAGAATTCGGTTAATCTTTCTCTCGCAGCTTCGTTTATATAGATATTTTTTTTGTCTGTGATGAGTAGCATTGCTACATGTTCTCTATTTTCTGTAACTACGAATACAAACTCATCGCGATCTGCTTTTAGACCTTTGTACCAGTAATCAATGTGTTCTTCTAATTCGTATTCATAGAGTCCGTATTCCATCTTGCCATTTTGCAGCAAAGCTTTACGTAAAAGATTCTCTATCCTTTCTTGACTCTTAAATTTACTCATGCTAATCGACTATTAAAAAACAACAAATGACAAATGAAAAAATTATCTAAAATCAACTTGATAGCGAACTGTGTTGTGAATTTGCTCTAAAGATAAACCTAATTCGCGCGATAATGCTATTTCTATTTGACTAACTTCTGTAAAGGGAAACTCAAACTCTAATTTTTTTAAAGCAGAATTAGCGGTCTTCACTTTGACTTTAGAAAAACCCTGATGATATTTAATCTCGACTCCAATTGAGAGAATAACTTTAGTCGGTTGTTCTTGTACTTGAGTGCTAGCTTGGATTGGAGTTGTGACGTAATAAGAGCGCTGTAAAATTCTGTCGGCGATCGCTCCTCCACCGCTCCAAAAAGCGATCGCCAAAATCGGTAGCGGCAACCAAAATTCTAATCCCAGGGATTTGAGAAGGTAAAGCGATCTCAATCTGCTCATCAGTCAGTCAACATAGTTCGGCTACTATTATCCATATAAGTCTATCTTGCATAGAGATGTTAAATGTAACGCCGTTCAGACCCTAACTTCGATCTCAGCATGACTTCCGACTTGCCTGTACGGGCGGGTTTCACCGCAAAATTCTTTACTTCTAGTACAGGTGTCTGAAAAAAACCGCCCCTACGACTTCTGACTTCGTGTTGAACTATGGTAATTTTACTCGTAGAAGACGATCCAGCGCAGTTAGAACCCATACACGCTGCTCTTTCCCAAGCAGGACATACTGTGGATACCGCTAAGGATGGTGAGACGGCGCAATGGTTGATGACTCAGAAAGATTATGACTTGCTCATCGTAGACTGGATGTTGCCGAAAGTTAGTGGCGTGAGTTTGTGCCAACAGTACCGTCAAACTGGTAAAACTGCTCCAGTACTGCTACTGACAGCGAAAGATACCATAGCAGATAAAGTTGTAGGCTTGGATGCGGGAGCAGATGATTATCTCGTTAAACCAGTGGATCTGCTAGAGTTATTGGCAAGAGTCAGGGCATTAGGCAGGCGATCGCCCCAGTGGCAAGGTGACACGACAATTGTTGGCGATCTTCAACTCCATCGTCCTACGCTTACCTTAGAGCGAGGAGAGGCGATCGCTCAACTCTCAGTTCGAGAATTTCAACTGATGGAATATTTCATGCGTCACCCCCGCCAAGTCCTGTCTCGCGAACAAATTGAAAGCACTTTATGGGAGTGGGGAACAGAACCAGAAAGTAACGCGGTGACTACACTTGTGAGAAGACTACGCCAGCGAATGCAAGCCGTCGGAGCTAAAGATTGGTTGGAAACTGTTTATGGTATGGGATACCGATTGAATGCACCTGAATAGACTAGTAACTGGTAGTTGGTAGTTGATGGTTAATGGTTGATGGTTGACAGTTGACTGCTCCCTCAGCTCCCTTGTCCCCCTTGTCCTCCTTGTGTCCCTTATCCCCTCACTCCTCACTCCTCACTCCTCATCATGTTTAGTCGCAGTCGTCGTAACATAGCTTGTTGGTTTGCTCTATCGATGGGGAGCATCCTCGTGGTTTTTGCGGGGGTAGTTTATTACTTGGAAGTAGAAGAGCAACTACGGAATTTCGATCGCAACTTGTATAAAAAGACTAGAGCGATCGCGACGGATGCAGAGTACCAATTTTATCAGGGTCGGTGGCAGTTCGATCTGGAACAACTGCCGATGTTGGGCAACAATGCATTGCCCATGACAGGAGATATTGCTTATGCTCGCTGGTACAACTCCAAAGGAGAATTAGTCCAATTTGTTGGTTCTCCGCCTGCACCAAAATATCTCAAGTTGGCGCCTGGTTTTGAGACAATTCAAACTCCCACACGCTCGACACTATCTAAACTCTCTAGTTCTCAAACATGGTTGCGGCAAATCACATTACCCGTTTTAAAAGCAGATTTGCTCATCGGGTATTTGCAAGTCGCAACTCCAATGACTTCCATGCGTCAGAGTCTAGAGCAAACGCGCTTGTATCTTTCACTCGGCGTGCCGTTAGCTCTCAGTACAATTGGGTTGACGGGTTGGTATTTGGCAGGACTGGCAATGAAACCAATTCGTCGTGCTTACGAGCAATTACAGCGTTTTACTGCCGATGCTTCGCACGAATTACGCGCCCCTCTAGCAGCGATCTTGAGTAATGCCCAAGTGGGTTTATTAGCACCAGCAGAGGATACAACTAGTCCGCGCCAGCGTTTAGAAAATATTGTCGATCTGTCAAAATCAATGAGTACGCTGATCGGTAATTTGCTGTTCCTAGCACGTCATGAAGGAGCGTTAGCTGTTGAAGCTCTCAAAAGTATCGATCTCGTCAGCTTGCTGAAACGATTGGTAAGTGAATATCAAGCACAAGCAGCAACGCAGGGATTAGATTTTGTTGCTCAACTGCCAGAACAACCGATAAAGCTCGTTGCCGAACCAGATTTATTGCAACAAGCGGTGAGAAATCTGCTGAATAATGCTTTCAAGTACACTCCATCTGAAGGTAGAGTTTGCTTGCGCATGTTTACACAATCTTACCGAGCGATCGTGCAAATTGAAGATAATGGCATTGGCATCCCGGCTGAAGATTTACCCCATATTTTTGAGCGGTTCTATCGCGTAGACACCGTGCGATCGCGGCAGACGGGTGGATTTGGTCTAGGCTTAGCGATCGCCAAACAAATTGTAGAGGCGCACAAAGGCAAAATCACCGTTCAAAGTACCCTCGGACAAGGTGCAACTTTTAAAATCGAACTTCCTTTAAGGTAATTTGTATCATTTGTCATGCGTCATTTGTCAGTTGTTGATTGCTAATAATTAATTATGTATTTGCGAACGAGCGCGAACCACAATTCTCGAACCAATTGCATCACCTATGACCGAGCGAGTCGTAAGCCGTAAGTTGTAAGTCGTAAGTAAGAAACCTCTTGCTAATAACCAATGACCAATGACCAATGACACATTTATGTCATATTTGTGCTGCAAACTAAATTTAAAGTAATATGCAGAAGTCGCTGACTTCTAGCAACTTTTACTTGTAAATATCTGTTGAGACATTTAGTTATGCAATGATGAGTTGTTGCTAAAGACTGACGAATTTACCATCAATTCCATTCTTAATACAAGTACCATTAGCCAGAAGCAAGTAGATATGACCGAGCTTTCTAATTGATATAAGTCTTCACCTCAAAAAATTGACGATATGGCAAATAAAGTAGCATCACCAACGCTGAAGCCGACCCTTTCAGTGATAGACGCCAGCGCGATCGTCGTCGGTATGGTGATTGGCGCAGGAATTTTTGAGACTCCCTCGCTAGTGGCTCAAAATGCTGGTAGTCAAGGCGTTATCTTATTCGCTTGGCTGCTAGGTGGGATTGCCTCCCTGATTGGCGCTCTCTGCTATGCCGAACTGACGACAGCATATCCTCACCCAGGCGGAGATTACCACTATTTCATGCGTGCCTTTGGCACGAATATTGCCTTTCTCTTCGCTTGGGCGCGGATGACGGTGATCCAAACTGGTTCAATTACTCTATTCGCATATGCTTTTGGCGACTATGCATCCCAGATCTTACCGCTAGGCAGTTATTCTCCCGCAATCTATGCAGCTCTCTGCATTGCCCTCCTCACAGCGTTACAGCTTGTAGGCGTACGACAGGGAAAGTGGACGCAAAACGTGCTGACACTAGTGACAGTGTTGGGTTTGGCATTAGTCATTATTGCTGGACTAGTTGCTGTAGCTGGTAACACTCCTACGCCTAATGGTGCGCCAACGCAGGAGGACGGTGGCGGTGCTATTGGACTAGCGATGGTTTTCGTGCTATTAACCTACGGCGGCTGGAATGAGGCAGCTTATATTTCGGCAGAAGTGCGAGATGCCAAGCGCAACATGGTCAAAACACTACTGTTGAGTATCGCTGTTATTGCTGGACTCTACATGTTAGTTAACTTTGCTTACATTCAGGGGCTAGGGATTGCCGGCGTAGCAGCTTCTCGAGCAGTGGCAGCAGATTTGATGCGACGGGTGTTTGGCGAAGGTGGAGCAGTATTCATTAGCTTTTTGGTTGCAATTACGGCACTAAGTTCGATCAATGCGACGATTTTTACAGGGGCGCGGACGAATTATGCTTTAGGAAAAGATTTTCGGGCATTTTCTTTGTTGGGGCGTTGGAACGATCGCGGTAATATCCCAGCCAATGCCTTACTCCTGCAAGCGGCGATCGCCCTAGGACTCGTCCTCCTAGGAACCATCACCCACGAAGGCGAGAAGGGGTTTGAAACGATGACTGCCTACACCTCGCCTGTATTCTGGTTCTTTTTTCTCCTATCGGGGATAGCTCTATTCGTCCTCCGACAGCGAGAACCGAATACCTCTCGTCCTTTCCGCGTCCCTGGCTATCCCATAACCCCTTTGATTTTTTGCGCCGTTTGTGGCTACTTACTTTATTCCAGCGTCACTTATGCTTCCAGTCAGGCGTATAGCATTGGCGCAATTGTAGGCATAACAGTGATGGCAATCGGCGTACCTGTCTTACTCTTCGTGCGTCGCAGCTCAAATATCAGAGGAGAAAAAGATTAAATGCAATGGCGATTATTCCAACTTGCTGCGATGGGAGCGATCGCTGCTAGCTTTAGCATGGTTAGTAGTTTGTTGCTAACACAATTCGATCCTCAAGTACGAGCGCAATCTACACAGGCTCAGGCAACTCAGGAAACTGTACCCCAAACGCAAACCGAACAAAGGCAGCCAGATGCACCTTTCGTGCCCACACCACAAGAAGTCGTGGATGAAATGCTTAAACTGGCAAAAGTTCAGAAAGGAGATGTTTTATACGACCTTGGTAGCGGCGACGGACGCATCCCCATTACCGCAGCCAGGGAGTATGGAGCGCGTGGAGTAGGCATAGACATCGATCCAAAACTGGTTCGAGCCGCTACCGAGAATGCCAAACAAGCAGGCGTGAGCGATTTGGTAGAGTTTCGCCAGCAAGATCTGTTCAAAGCTGACTTTAGCGATGCGACGGTGCTAACGCTTTATCTATTTCCAGATATGAACGCCAAACTCCGACCCCAGATGTTTAAACAACTCAAACCGGGGACTCGGATTGTGGCTCATGATTTTGCGATCGAGGGCTGGAAACCAGACCGCGTGGTGGCAGTCAAAGGAGCGAATCGCACTCACACCCTTTACTACTGGGTGATTCCCGAAAATGCTGCTGCCACTGTGAAACAAGGCTAGCGATCGCGCAGTCGAGAAGAGAATGCCAGAAAACTTCAGTCTATCTTACGCTAGGAGAACGTTAATGCAACTGCCAAAAATCTTCAAGCCGATCGCAGTAGGAGCGATCGCATTGAGTATGGGAATTATTGGCTGCACGCCGCAAACCGGAACGAACGCTCAAACACAATCTGACACCGCTCAAACAACTCAAACAGCACCACCAGCAGGACAAACCGAACAACGAGAACCTGACGTACCTTACGTTCCCACACCACAAGAAGTTGTGGATGAAATGCTTAAACTGGCAAAAGTTCAGAAAGGAGATGTTTTATACGACCTTGGTAGCGGCGACGGACGCATTCCCATTACCGCAGTTGAAAAATACGGCGTGCAAAAGGCTGTGGGTATAGATATTAACCCAGAGCGGATTAAAGAGGCAAATGCAAATGCGAAAAAAGCAGGCGTGACCGATCGCGTGCAATTTCTCAATCAAGATTTATTTAAATCCAATTTCAGCGAAGCCTCTGTCGTGACACTGTACCTACTACCAGATATCAATGTCAAACTGCGACCCCAGTTATTCAAACAGTTGAAACCAGGTACTCGTATAGTTTCCCACGATTTTGATATGGGTGAATGGAAACCCGAACGCACGGTACAGGTACAAGGACCAAACCGCACTCACACCCTTTATTACTGGGTTGTTCCTGAAAAACCACCAGCCAATTTACAGGGGTGAGGAGCGTTAGCGTTCACGTAGCTTGCTTCCCCGTAGGGGTAGTGTAGCAAAGCGTCTAGCGGGACGAAGTCCGGAGTGAGGAGTGAGGGGACAAGGGGGACAAGGGAGAGGGGGAAGATGGGGGAGAGCGCACGAGAAAATTCTCCCTTGTGTCCTCCCACACTTCCCACACCCCACACCCCACACCCCACACCCCACACCCCACACCCTCTTCCCGACTCCCGACTTCCAACTTATGAAATACGCAATACTCATAACTACCTTAGTCGCCCTACCTACGGCGAGTTGGGCGCAGACAGGACGGGCTGGAGCAGATGTGGAAGCTTTGGTGAAACTCGGTCCTAGAGTGGCTGGTACGCCAGTTATGGCAAAGGCAAGTGACTATCTAGAGGCAGAGTACCGTAAAGCTGGATACATAACTCAAATTCAAACTTTTACCTACTCCCGATTCGAGAATTTAGGTTCGAGTTTAACGGTAGGAAAGACCAAAATTACAGGGTTACCTCTGAGCGGCTCGGTAGCGGGTAAAGTCGATGCACCGTTGATAGTCGTACCTAACGTCGGGAGGTCGGAGGATTTTGCTCGGGTTGATGTTAGAGGCGCGATCGCAGTTGTCAAAAGAGGAGAAATTCGGTTTTCCGAAAAGGTACAAAATGCCAGTAATGCGGGAGCGATCGCCGTAGCAATTGTTAACGACAGAGCGGGAGAACTGGCGGCTTCTCTCGGTGGCGGAGTCAGTAAAGTTCCCGTCTTGGCTTTGTCTGGAGAACAAGGCTCTGCCTTACTGCAAAGTTCTCAAACCAAACAGCCAGCCAGCTTACACGTCAATACTCGGCAACGTCAAGTCACTGGACGTAATTTGGTCGCTCATCTACCTGGGAGCGTCAGACCCCAAATACTACTGGGCGCTCATTACGACTCCGTACCAGGTGCGCCAGGGGCAAATGACAACGCTTCTGGTACGGCTGTTGTTTTAGAAATTGCCCGGAGAATCTCTAAAACTCCTTTAGCAAACCAAACCTGGTTTGTAGCTTTTGATGGCGAAGAAGACGGGTTACATGGTTCTAAAGCTTTCGTAAAAACCGCCCAACCGCAGCTTATCTCTAGCCTTAAGGCAATGCTAAATTTTGATATGGTAGGTGTAAATTCTCGTCTTTTGGTAAGCGGTACACCTCAACTCACAGCCCGAGCAAAAGCAGCGCAAAGTGAGTTGTCTACTTCTGAATCTTACAGCGGTAGCGACCATGCTTCCTTCGCTGCGGTAAAAGTGCCGGTTTTATTTTTCCACCGAGGACGCGAACCTAACTATCACACGCCCCAAGACAAGCAAGTAGACTCAAATCTACTTGATGAAACTGTCAGCGTGGGACTAAAGATCGTCGAGCAATTGCTTTGAAGTGTGGGGTGTTAATGGTTAATAGTTAATGGCAAGTAACCATTAACTATTAACAAATGACCAATGACAAATGACCAACAACAAACCTACAATGTCTCAGAATTCTGCTGTGAAAAAGTCAGTAACTTATTTATCTTTAATATTCATGGGGGCTGCGGGTAGTTTGTTAGGAACCCAACTATTACCCAACCGACCGGAGTTAATACCACCCTCAGTTGCTCAACTCCCCGCTCCAGTTCCTAGCGGAAATATTAACTTTATCGCTAACGCTGTAGAACGTACTGGTGCAGCAGTCGTCCGCATTGATGCGGCACGGGCTGCCAGAAGCACCAGACAACCTGGAGCTAGGGTAGTGCGGGGAACTGGTTCGGGCTTTATTATTGAGCCAGATGGTTTAATTTTGACGAACGCTCACGTTACTGGTGGAGCGGATACCGTCAACGTAACGCTGAAAGATGGACGCAAATTTACGGGTCGAGTTTTAGGTAGAGATGAATTAACCGACGTGGCTGTAGTGAGAATTCAAGCCAATAATTTACCTGCGGTGACGTTAGGCAACTCCGACAGCCTCCGACCTGGAGAATGGGCGATCGCGATCGGCAATCCTTTAGGATTAGATAATACCGTCACTGCAGGCATTATCAGCGCTACAGGTCGTTCTAGTAGTGATGTGGGAGTTCCCGATAAGCGCGTCGGTTTCATTCAAACTGATGCAGCAATTAATCCTGGTAATTCTGGCGGTCCCCTATTAAACCAACAAGGTCAAGTTGTAGGCATGAATACGGCAATTATCGGCGGCGCTCAGGGATTGGGTTTTGCGATTCCCATCAATCGAGCCCAGCAAATTGCCGAGCAACTGGTTGCTAAAGGTAGAATCGATCGCGCCTATTTAGGGGTTCAAATGGCAACTCTCAACGATGAGATTCGAGAAACCCTAGCCCAAGAGTCAAATGGTAATGTCACTATCTCCGCTAGCGAAGGAGTAGTTATCTTAGGAGTCGAGCGCAATTCTCCTGCTGCTGCTGCAGGTATCCGTCCTGGCGACGTGATCCAGCAAATTAACGGACAACAAGTGAAAACTGCCGATCAGGTACAGCAAGCAGTAGAAAACAGCCAAATCGGTGTCAATATCCCACTGGAAGTTAGTCGTAATGGTAGAAATATCACGCTCTCGGTAAGAGCTGGTGAATTTCCTGCAAGCGCTAGCTAAAGGATGCATATTAAGTATGAGGAGATGTAGGGACGTTTTATGGAAGGTTTTTACATCTCTAAAATATTTCCCCCGTCCCTCAAGTATGGATAATCTGCCCAATCCCAGCTGGTGCTATCAAGTTCTGGAAATCTCCCCAACAGCAACGGCGCAAGAGATTAAAACGGCTTATCGCCAACTAGTACGGAAATACCATCCTGACGTCAATCCAGGCGCTCGCGAGGCGGAAGATCGGTTTAAACTGATCGTTCAAGCATATCGCACCTTACTCGCGATCCAACTGCAACAATCTTCCAACACTTCTACAAAAACCGCAGTAAATTCAGAAACTACTTCTATTAAAAGTACTGGAGGCGTGCGCTTCCACGTCAAGCAACGCGACCGAACGCCTCCCCCTCCTCCCCTCTCTTCCGAAGACAAGTTACTCAAATTGAGTACGCTCAACCAAATCTACGCTCTCCTCAAACGGCAGAATTTTCAGCAAGCGGTAGATGTAGCAGAAAAGCTAGCTATCCGCTTTCCTGAAGATCCGGACGTACAACCGTGGCTGGCTGTAGCTTACCATCGTTGGGCAAGACAGTTAATCTCGCGACAACAGTGCGATCGCGCCAGAATTTACCTCAAAAAGGCTTTGCACGCCGATCCTCATAACAAGAAGTTGTGGCAAGAAATCGATCGCGACTACAAAGCTATAGAACGCCAGGTAATGTTTCGATCGTAAAGGGCGGCTCGTACCAATTATTTATACTTGTTTTATGACTTTTTCTCGTAACCAAATTGATAGATACCTGTCACAGTTATGTCACATTCACTCGTTATCTTATAAATGGCTGCAACGAGTAAATGAGTTACTCCTCACCCTATCCTCAATTCAGCGAGAAACCCCCTCTCCATAATCTGGAGAGGCTTTTTTATGTAACTCGCAGCAGACTATCTTCCTCTACACGTCTATAGTCTTTAGAACTCAGGAACAAACAGTTCTCTTTTATTACCCGCATAGTGGCGATAAATGACTTCAGGCGAGTTGCCTACCAGTCGAGCAACATCTTTGGCATCTAATCCATTCTCTAGCGCCAGCGTGATGAATGTATGTCTGGTTTGGTAAGGCTTGCGATAGGTAATATCTAGACCTGCTAAAACAGTCTTCCAAGCTCGATTTCTGAAGTTGTGGAAGTCAATGTATTTTCCCTCTGGGCTAGGGAATAGCAGATCGTCAGGTTTTGCATTATCTGGATTAATACTGCTTAAAATCGCTTGAACTTTAGAGTTACAAGGGAATCGCCGCTTTTCCTGAGTTTTTAGCCCTTGCTTAACTGCTAGCCCTTTTTCTGAAACCGTGACTGCCTGCTCAAAATTAATAAATTTAAGATCGCTAGTAACGTGTTTCCATTGCAGCGCGATCGCCTCAGAAGGTCTAGCGCCTGTATTAAACAGAAATTCAATTAAAGGAGCGTAGAATTTATAATAGCGATCGCACCTAAATGCTTGAATAATATTGTCTCGCTCGGCTAGGGAGAATGGATTGATATCATCTTCTGCCTTCTCAGATTTAGGCAGCTTAATCTCACTCGCCATACCATAGAATGGATTTTCTAAAATCAGTCCTGACTTGACTGCCCACTGACAGCAAGAATTGAGCGCCACGATAAACCGCTTGGCTGAATTAATTGGAATAGATTGCAGTACGCAATCTCGAATCTCATTAGCTCGATCTAAATCGTGAGTGGGTAGCCTTTCCAGATAAGCAGAGTATGCACGGTACTGATTTTTCATTGTGCTAGGCGCACACTGGGGACGCTTCCACTCAACATACTTGTCCCAAATTTCCGCTAAATTAGCTTTTGGGGTAGAAATTGGGGTAACTGGGGTAACGGTACTGAGTGCTGACTTTGGTTTGTATTTTTCTAAAGTATCGTCGAACCGCTCGTAAAGAATATCCTTCTCAATTTCAGATGCTTTCATCTTAGCCAGCTTCCGATATTGAGCAGTATCAGGATAGCCAGTCGATAAATAATGACGCTTACCTCCAAAACTAAAGACTAGTTGCAAACGGTTGTTAGAAGACTTAATCTGTACGGAACCCTTGGAAGCCTTGATATTTCTTTCTTTAGAATACATGGGGTAAATAAACTAGGGGTAAAAACTTATGCTCTATCAATTTACCCCAATTCTTACCCCAATTCTATCTAAAACTAACCAAACTTTCTTGATATCTGCTTGTTGGGATAATTGAAACCCTTATGCTACAGTGCTTATGTAGACTAAGACCTTAAAAGCCGATGGCGGGATTTGAACCCGCGACCGCTCGATTACGAATCGAGTGCTCTACCACTGAGCCACATCGGCAGTGCCAAACCTTTATTATACTATCAAAACTTTGATGATAGAGCAAAATCCTAAAAATCGCGGTGACAAACGGTTCACACCAGAACAATACGCTCGTTTAAAAGCAGAAGCAGCAGCCCCCTATCGAGGATTGAGAAAGTTTATCTACTTTACTTTCGGAGCATCTGGTTTAATTGGTGCTGTTATCTTTTTAGCTCAATTGGCAGCAGGACGGAATGTCAGTACTGCATTACCTAATTTTGCTCTCCAGGTAGGAGTCGTTGCTCTGATGATTTTCCTCTTTCGTCTGGAACGAGGGCGATCGAAATCGTAGTTAATGGAGACAAGGGGGAGAAGTCGGAATTCGGAATTCAGAATTCGATCGCACACCACTCTCTCTTATCTCTCACTCCTTGCTCCTTATAAATAAATTTGGAAGAAATACTCATTCTTAGCTCTTGTCAAATGTATACTGTTACTCGTTTTGGCAAATCGGTGGTGCGATCGCTCCGCGAACGAAACGACTCTTTAAAGAAAATTCAAGTTCATTTACAACTCTAAACAGTCTGGTAGAAAAAATAAAGAAAACATTAGAAAAGTCATTACTCTCGATAGAGTTTGTCATACTATATACATGATTGAAACGGGGTCAGCTCATATAAAGACCCTGACTATATCTCCGCTAACTTAAAGGGGTCAGCTACAAAGGTATAAAGACCCCACTGTGTATAAGAAGCAAAATAGCGCCGGCGTTCTTTTCGAGAACGCCGGCGCTAATCGATCTGTTTGCGGTTGTTTGTATAGAGCGAGCAGTGAGTCGCAGCGGAAAACCACTTACAGGTGAGTATTCCGCAATAACTTCCTACTACTGATTTCATACCAAGTTGTCATCAAAAATGCCAACTGTCATACTGAGCGGAACTCTTCACTATCTTTCGAGGGCAGGCTCCGTGTAGCGAAGTATCTCGTGAGATACTTCCCTTTGGTCAACATGACATATTGGAACGCAACTTGGTATCATTTCTGACTCAAGGTAGGCTAACGAGATAGGGTGAAGGAATCGCTTTAGCACGTCCGGCATTGACGAGTGCTTGGTAGACAAAAGCAGCTACTTCAGCGCGGGTGGCCTCGCGATTGGGGTTTAACTGAGTAGGCTGAGGATAGTTGACCACCAACTGTTTCTGAGTTGCAGCGGCTACGGGTTGAGTGGCGTAGTTGGGGATCTGAGCTGCGTCGGTATAAACTGCGATCGCACTGGGATTATCCGCACTCAAATTCAGACCGTTTGCTAAGGAAACCAGCGCTTGGACTCTGGGAATTTTCTGTTCGGGTTCAAATAAGTTGCCAGGATATCCAGCTACAAAACCACCTTGATAAGCCGTTTGGATGGCTTGATAGCCCCAATATTTACGCTGAACGTCTTGAAAGTTAACCGCTGGGCGCTGTCCTTTGGGTGTAAAGGCTTTACTGACAATTGCGGCAAATTGGGCGCGGGTAACTGGTTCATCTGGCTTAAAAGTACCGTCTGGGAACCCGGCAATGATATTTTTGGCAGCTAAGGCTTCAATATAAGGCTGCGCCCACAAGCCTTTGATATCGCGCAACGCAAATTGAGCGGGGGTAAACGTGACTTTGCCAGAAATGCGCTTGGGATCGATATCGTTACCAATTGCAATCAGAGCATTGCTGCGAGTGGCATTGTACAAGTCATAGCGCTTGTTACCGCGAATCAGATTTTGTCCGGCGCTATCGGCAGAACCGATATCGGGTTGAGCGTTGACAGTTGCGACAACTCCATCGCGATCGTTGTTTTGAATCACGTTATTGCGTAGAATCGGTTGAGCAGCTTCGGAAACATAGATACCGTCTTTGTTTTGTTGAATTTGGTTATCGCTGACTAAGGGTGATGACGTACCGCCAATTGCTAGTCCAAAGCCCGTAGATTGAAAGACGTTGTTGCGAATTTCTCCCTGTGCTGCCCGTGCTACAGAGATTCCGTTGCCACCATTTTTGATGAATTGGTTTGCCTCTATTTTGGGGCTAGCCGTTCCAGTCACAAAAATACCGTCTCGATTGCTGTTAGCAAAAGTACTATTCGTCACCGTAGGATTAGATGATTCAATCCACAAGCCAGTGCCGCGTGTATTCGTGTTAGTCACGGTGACACCACTAATTGCTGTTTCTTTCTCAGCACGAATCGTCACGTTCTGCCGTGCAAACGTGGGGCTGATATACTCTCCACCGCCGTTGATGATGATATTTTCACCTTTAGTTGCTTCATCACCGCGCAGCGTCACGCCCGATTTGAGAGTGATAGGAAAGGCTTCTCCAGTTTCGCTAGTATAGTTACCAGCGGCAAGTTGAACGATCGTTCCAGGTTCGGCTTGAGTCAGGGCAAAGGTAATAGTTTTGTAAGCAGATGCTTCGCTCGTACCAGCGCCAGGAGTATCCGTACCGACTTCAGGATTAACGTAAATAACTTTAGTAGTAGTAGGGGCGGCAATTGAAGGTGTAGTTTGAGTTTGAGCTTGTACGGTAGAGGTATCTGCTAGTGTAGCGATGGGGATCGTACTACTAGCAACTAACAGTAAGGCGGTTAGTCCTGTTCGCCAAGGCAATAACAAGTAAGTAAGCGGTTTGATGGAAGATGCGCGACTAGCGGACGAGGAAATGGAAGAATCTTGGCGTGTCATACTTTGTAGAATTTGTCATGTGCTGACGATCTGCATCTAGTAAGACAAGCGATCGCTGAAATAGCACAAAAGTTTTACTTTTATTAACAATTTGATTAACGAATTCGCCCGTCTTTAGATTTGGACTGATGACAAATGCCGCTGTTACTATGTTCCGCAATTTCTAATAAATCTTTCGCAAAGTGGATAACACCTGCTCTGCTAAACTCAGTTAGTTGTGAAAAACAATCTTGCAGGGTGAGTACTAACTGAAAGCAACCGTGCTACCGTGTTGAAGTTAAAACAATTAAAACAACTTAAATTTTAACTTTCAGTTAATGCGCTTATTTTCGTTGTCGCTGCATTCTACTTTCGCTTCCTTGGTAAGTGTGGCAATTGTATTTTCTAGCACCTACGTTTTTGCAGCCGAACGAGTCGTACTGAAGTACCGAGTTTCTCGCGAATCGATCGCGGTTGAGGATTTAACAAAGTTTGCGCGCACTGGGGAAATGTCACCCGATTTACGGGTAAATTTGGCATTGGCACGACAAGATCCCCAAAAAATTCGCCAGTATTTAACAAATGCAGTAACAGTCGATCCAATTTTGTTAGATCGAGTCCTCAACAATCCCGTAGGAGAATTATTGTTAGATGAAATAGGTAAAACCATTCATCCGCCTTCGCACCAAGCAAATCGGCAGGCTCTGCGCGCCGCAATCATCTTATCTGCTCGCGATCGCCAGCTGTCGCTGCTGGAAATTCTCCAAAACTACCCGACGACGGATGTGGAAGTAGAAGGCGATCGCCTAGAAGCCGTTTACAGCCAACTGCGGCGCTTGGAAGGAACTCTGGAAAATTTTTTAAAACAGTCGTCGTGAGGAACGAGAAAGTTGCGGGAGTGCAAGGTTGCTGAGGGAGACAAACCACTCACCACTCTTCACTGCTCGTGCGCTCCCTACTCCCTGCTCCCTAATAAGCCAAAGTTTCTAGCGTTTCGCGCAAATATAAACTAACTTGGCGATCGAGATTGACCTCTTGTAGTTGGCGATCGCTAGACATGTTTTCTACCCGCCAGCGCTGAAAGCCGGAACTAGCAGCGATCGCGCCTTTAAGTTCGTCCCAGATTTGGCTATCTTCGGATCTGCTGGTATCTGTAGCTGGATGAGCCATGTTTCCTCATTCCTTTACTTGAGCTGTTACTTGAGCTGTGTTTGCTTGAGCGTTGGTTAGCTGGGGCAAGATGCGGTTAACTTGCCAGCCAATAACAGTAAAGTCTCGCGCTATTCTTTCTACAGGATAAGGTTTTGCCTTGGAAAATTCTGTTTCACTAGTAACGAAAACCCGTGCCACGCTAACAGGGATTTGCAAAAATAGATTGCTTGCTAAGAAAGCAACGCTAGCTAGCAACAGTCCTAATCCTCGCCATTGAGGTGGTAAAGGTACGACACTTGCCGCGATCGGTGCAGTACGATACAACAACCATAATATAACTATTAGCAATACTGCTGCTACCATTGCTAGCAAGCGATTGGAAGTAGTCCGAATTAACCTGAGCACTTTCCTTTGCTGCTCGTCAAGCTGAGCTGGTTTTTGTGCGACTCCCAACACGGCAAAGATCAAAAAAGGGCGCGATAGCTGCATCCACAGAACGGGTAAAACTCCGATCGCTGCGACGATTGAGAATTCCAACCACACTGGCAAGATGGGATCGCCCACAGCCAATCCGAGCCAGCACAACTCTAACAAAATCGGTAGCGTTGCTAACCCAGCTAGGTGAATCCATAAAAATGGTTCGGAGCGAAATGAGCGCATAGTTTCCAATTTGTAAAGACTTGCCGTAGCAAGCCTTTACATTTTATTCATGCCTTCTACTTAGTTAAAGTGCGGCGTTTTGTCACCATTTGATAGGCTTCGACGATATCGCCTTCAACCCAATCGTTGAATTTATCAACACCGATACCGCATTCGTAGCCGGAATTGACTTCGCGGGCATCCTCTCGCATCCGTTTGAGAGAATCCAAAGCACCTTCGTAGATTACCTTACCGCCACGGCGTACTCGTAGCTTGCAGTTGCGCACGAGCTTGCCCGATTGCACGTAACAACCAGCTACCTTGCCACGTCCGACAGGGAAGATCTGGCGCACTTCTGCCTGACCGAGGGCTTCTTCTACCAATTCTGGCTCCAGCATCCCCTCTAGGGCAGCTTGAATGTCTTCGAGCAGTTTGTAGATGATGTCGTATTCTCGGACATCTACCCCTGCCTCATCGGCTGCTTGTCTAGCACCGCTAGCAAGCGTGGTGTTGAATCCGATAATCACGGCGTTACTAGCTGCTGCCAAGTCGATGTCAGTTTCGGTGACTTCCCCAGGTGCAGACAGCAACATCCGGATCTGGACTTCGTTTTGCGGTAGTTGTTTGAGCGCCCCGACGATTGCTTCTACGGAACCTTGGACATCTGCCTTGAGGATCAAGTTGAGTTCCTTCAACTCGCCTTCCTGAGCTTGTGCGGATATGGAAGTCAGGGTAGCACGCCCTTGTAGTAGGCGGAACTGACGTTGTTTCTCTGCCCGTTCGTTGGCGATCGCCCGTGCTTCCTTTTCGACGAGATACACTTCGAAATCGTCTCCAGCTGCTGGCACGTCGCTTAAGCCCAAGACCTCTACGGCGAAGGAGGGGCTAGCAATGTCTACCCGCCGACCGCGATCGTCTACCATAGCGCGGACTTTGCCAAACGCCGATCCAGCCACGAGGATATCGCCAACCTGCAGCGTTCCGTTTTGCACTAGTAGGGTTGCGACTGGTCCTTTTGCTTTGTCGAGGTGGGCTTCAATTACGGTTCCTTTCGCCGTCCGATCTGGGTTGGCATATAGATCTTCCACCTCTGCCACCAACAGAATCATTTCCAGCAAACCGTCTAGATTTTCGCCTTTAATGGCGCTGACGGGAACCATAATCGTGTCGCCGCCCCATTCTTCAGGAGTCAGACCGTATTGAGTTAGCTCTTGCTTGACGCGATCGGGTTGAGCGCCTTCTTTGTCAATCTTATTGATTGCCACCACAATTGGCACTTCCGCTGCTTGAGCATGACTGATCGCCTCGACAGTCTGGGGTTGAACGCCATCGTCGGCAGCAACCACTAATATGGCGATGTCCGTTACTCGCGCTCCTCGCGCCCTCATCGCCGTAAAGGCTTCGTGACCGGGTGTATCTAGAAATACTACCTGCTGAATTTGTCCGTCTTGTTCGACATCGACGTGGTAAGCGCCGATGTGCTGGGTAATACCTCCAGCTTCGCCCTGTGCCACCTTCGTTTTGCGAATGGCATCGAGCAAGGTTGTTTTTCCGTGGTCTACGTGACCCATAATTGTTACAACTGGCGGACGGCGCTGGAGATTTTCCAAATCTGCCGCATCAAGCATTTCTGTAACTTTACGGGCTTCTGCCTCTGGCTCAGCAGTTTCTACCTCTACACCCAGTTCTTCCGCCACCATTTTAATCGTGGCAATATCTAAGCTTTGGGTGATGCTAACTGCTATCCCCTTCATGAACAGAATTTTGACAATTTCTGTGTCTGGAGTAGCCAAACTCTCCGCTAGTTCTTGCACGGTGAGGTTGCCCATTACCACTACTTTCTCTGGTCGTTCGCGCTTCTGTTCGGGTTCGCGGCGACGGTTGTTTTCTCTCGGTTGGCTAAACTTTTTGCTTCTAACGGCACTAACGGCAGCAGGCTGAGGCTGTCCTGGGCGAGCTGCTGTTTTTTGCTTAGGCGGACGGGCGATAGATAGGCTGACTTGAATCGGAGCATCGGTGTCTCCGTCCTCCTCATCCTCGAAGTCTTCTTCATCATCCAGATCGACTATGGGCTTGAGGCGTTTGCTCTTTACGCCTGCCTTCGTTGACTTAGCGTCTTGCCCTTCATCTATCTCCTCTTCTTGCCATTTCTTGCCACCTTTACCTATCGGTCGGGGCATGGGGCGTTTGAGGATTGGCTTTTCGTCTACACCGACTTCGGCGATCTCTTCCGTTCCCGGCAAAGCTTCTGCCACATCTGGTTTAGAGCGTTCCGGTGCTAGCGGTTCGCCTGCCCTAACTGGTTTAGGTCTTTGCAGTTCGAGGACGGGTTTGGGTCTAGCTGGCGTACCTCCTTCAGAGCTAGCGGCGGCTGCCTCTTGCGAGCGACGCATTGGTTTTTCTACTCTATCTGCCTTCGCCACTGGACGATTGGCTGCGCGGTCGTCTTGCTCTCGCTTGAGAATCGGTCGTTCCGATCGCTCCGATCGCTGCGGTGGGGACGGTGGCAGTCCGGCAGTTTCATCAACACTATCTTTCACTACCGATGGTCTAGGGGGTGGTGTTGACAGCCTGGGTGACTCTGGCGGTCTGGTTTTGTTTGTGGGTGTTGGAATATCGCCCTGCTCGCTCCGAGTTGTAGGTTGAATTTCTACTGCTGGCACTGGTTTTGGTGCTTCGGAACGAGTTGGTGCTGTTGTCGGTCGCACGGGTGAATTAGAAGCGATCGGACGAACTGGCGGTTGAGGTGCTACGGCAACAGAGGGTTCTGACGGATTAGGACGGTCGGGGTTGTGCTTTGGTTTGCGAATTTCCAAGATTTGCTGTTTGTGAGGCACGACAGGTTTTGGTTTAACTTTGTGATTGGCTGGTTGAGGATGTGCCTTGTAGCTGTGGGCATGAGCTTCTCTACCAGCAACGACGGGGTTGGCAGCTTGTTTTTCTGCTGCCTGTCTGATTCGCTCTGCTTCTTCTTCGCCAATGGTGCTGCTATGACTTTTCACTGCAATATTAAGCCGATCGCAAATGGCTAAGATCTCCTTATTATCCAAATTCAATTCCTTTGATAGATCGTAAATTCTGACTTTGCCGTTGTTCATCCATTCTTCCCCTTGTACCTACCAGCTATAACTGGATGGTTGCCCGATTTACAACATCTCCATCCTCCGATTTTTGTATATTCGTTTACTGTTTGAATTGCGGTTCTTGCCTCCAAATGATATAACAGAGAAGTTTTCTGTTTGGCTCAACTCCCTACTCTGTTAGAGTTAGCGAGTGTTGCGAGATCGTGTTTGCGTGCTTGTGTTGTTTTGTTGCGCTCCAACTTGAGAAAATCCGATCGCAATTTTTGGTTGTTGATTTACTACTAGGCTATTTTGACCTATATATTATTTTGGCATCAAGTCAGGTTTGCAGAAATTACCAGCTGCAAATTCCTTAACCTACCAATAGGAATGCTAATGTGTTTGCAGGTTTGACGCTCGTTCGCTCTAGTTAAGTTCAAGGAGTAGGTGAGTATTAAGGAGTTTTACTTAGCGCTGCTATCTGGCTATGCAACCTGGTTCTGTAACTAGGCGCTGCAATAGAGTCTGATAAAGCACCTCTGAGACTGTCTTGACCTTGAGCGATCGCCCCAAGCGGTTTTTCTTTTGTGCCACTTGTAGACAGCTTGCTTGGGGACAGATGTAAGCAGAACGCCCCATGCCCCGATCTAATTGTAACTCTCCAGAGTCGCGATCGCGGACAATGCGCCAAAACTCCGATTTTAATGCCACGCGACCGCAACTGATACAACGGCGATAGTTAGGTTTCATAACAAACAAGGGAGACAAGGGGAGAAGAGAGCTGCAGGAGCTTCAGGGGCAGAGGGGCAACAACCGTCTTCACGCAGTACAGTGGAGCGCGCTTATCGTCAATCGTCAACCAGCAACTACCACTTCCCCACACCCCGCGCCCCATACCCTACACCCTATTAACTGGTCAGGAGTCACTGGTCACTGGTCGCTGGTCGCCGATTCTTCTAGCTCCTCAGATTCTTCCAGTTCTGTATCCACTTCTTCGGCGGTTTCATCTACTGTTTCTATCATCTCTTCTAGTTCTTCCTCTTCCAGCTCTTCCTCTGCCAATTCTTCCTCCAACTCTGCGGCGGCTTGCTGTCTAGCTGCGGCTGCAAATTTGGCGTCTTCAGCGGCGTAATCGTATTTGTCGCGATCCTTGATGTCGATTTTCCATCCTGTCAAACGTGCGGCTAGACGAACGTTTTGCCCTTCTTTACCAATTGCCAAACTGAGTTGATCTTCTGCCACCAATACGTGAGTCTGTCGAGTTTCCGGGTCCATCAACCGTACCTCATCCACTCTAGCCGGACTCAAAGCATTGGCAATATAAGTAGCTGGGTCAGGCGACCAACGAATAACATCGATTTTTTCTCCGCGTAATTCATTGACTACGACTTGAATCCGCGATCCTCTAGCGCCAATACATGCCCCTACTGGATCTACATCTCGGTCGAGAGTATCGACAGCGATTTTTGTCCGAGGACCGACATGCCTGGAGGGGGGGTTGGCTTCTCTGGCTACAGCGACAATACGGACGACTTCATCCTCAATTTCGGGCACTTCGTTAGCAAACAAATACACGACTAGACCAGCATCAGCCCTGGAAACCAATAACTGCGGACCTCGATGCTGTCCCTGCAAAACTTTCTTGAGATAGACCTTAAAAGTAGCGTTAGCGCGATAATTATCGTTAGGTAATTGCTCTCGTTTGGGTAATTCTGCTTCTACTTCTGGCTGACCGAAGCTGCTACTAACCGCCATAATCACTGACTGCCGCTCAAATCGTAACACTCTGGCTTGTAGTACTGTATCTTCTATATCTTGAAATTCCTCTTGAATCATTTGGCGCTGCTGATCGCGGAGTTTTTGCGACAAAACTTGTTTTGTCTGCATTGCTGCCATGCGTCCAAACTCTTCCTTGTCTGGAGTCACGTCAACCAGCACGGAATCGCCGATTTGAGCGGCATCGCCTGCGAATTCCTGCACGTCTTTGAGAGAAATTTCGTGATCGGAGTTGGTGACTTCTTCGATAATCGTTTTGGTGGCTAGAACCCGAAAGCCCTGTTCTTCAACATCCAACTCCACTTCAAAGTTGTCAAAATATTCTTCTTCAAAATGCTTTTTGTCTAAATTTTGCGCCCGCCGATAGCGCTCGTAGCCTTTTAGCAAAGCTTCTCTCAGGGCATTTTGTACCGCATTACGAGGTAAATTCCGTTCGCGGCTAATGCTTTCAATCAATTCTTTTAGACCAGGTAGGCTAACCATTGACATAAATATTTAAACCTCTTGTTTTGCAGGGAGCAAAGAGCAGGAAGCACAGAGCAGGAAGCAGGGAATCAATTGCGAATTGCGAATTGCGAATTGTGAATTGTCCCCCACCCCTAGCCCCTAACTCCCGATCTTTCTATTTATTAGTGGCGCTCGTCCAGTTGTACCCTAGTGATGAGAGAGCGGGGAATGGCGATCGCCCGACCTTTTTGATTCAAAAACACTGCGGTTTCATCTCGCTTAATTAATTGACCCGTCCATTCTGTATGACCTTCGTAGGGTTCGGATAAGGTGACGATCGCGGGAAAGCCTTTAAAAGATATAAAGTCTCGGTCTGCGACCAGCTGGCGCGATATTCCTGGACTAGAAACCTCCAGCACATAAGCATCAGGAATAAGATCTGCTGTATCTAGCGTTGCTTCTAAAGCACGGCTCATACGTTCGCAGTCGTCTAGTCCGGTGTCTTGCTGCGGATTGCGGATGTCCACGCGCAGCACTGGCGGACGATGGTTGGTATGAAAAACGACCTCAACGATTTCCAATCCTAGATCTTCTGCTACAGGCGAGGCGAGTTCAATTATTTGGGGAATTAAGGGATGAGCCATTGTTCAGACATAAAAAAAGCGGGTGGACACCCACTTCCTGAGAAACAGTTATTTTTCCAGAAAGTTTAAAGGCGAAACAAAATCGTTCCGCCCTTACATTTGAGTTTAGCGCATTAATTAGGGGTGAGGAGCGAGGAGCGAGGAGCGAGAGAATGAGACAAGGGAGAGGGGTAAGTGTGGGGAGTGTGGGGAGAGGGGGAAGAACGTTTTTCTCCCTTGTCCCCCTTGTCTCCCTTATCCCCCTTGTCCTCCTTGTCCCTCACTCCTCACTCCGCTTCAACAGTCGGGTTTGTTCCATTATTTGCTCGACATCCTCTTGTGCTAGTCTGCGGACGTAATTGAGCTTGACTTCTTCTAAAAAGTCAGAAATCAGAGATTGAATGCGTTCCAAGGTGTGTTTTTCCTGCATTTGCTTGCCTAAAGCTTGGCTGAAGTGTTGGGCTAGCTGGCGAGAAATTTTTGCCCCAACCGGATCTTCTACGGCTTTAACGATCGCCGTGTAAAGATTTTGAGCAATGGAGGTAGCTAGTTGCTGGCTCAGCGTGCGGGGTAAGTTGCTCACTCCTGGCAGATTTTGGACGCCGCGATAGAGAGGGGATTGGTCGAGAACGCTTTCGATACTGTGGCGTAAAATGGCGATAATGTCTGGTTCGATTTGCGGGAAGACTTGGTAGACCAGGACGTTGACTAGTAGAGAAGCGATCGCTTCAATTTCGTTAACATTATTCAGATCGATGTATGGTTGACGTTTGGCGCTAGCAGATAGCCAATTTGTTAACTCTCCCTGTCGTACCGAAGCTTGTAACTGGTTGATAAATTGAATTAAAACGACTTCGGTAATTTCTTGCGCCAAACTGGCAACAAATCCTTGAGTTGCTTGTCGTCGGACTGGTTCTAAATTTAATAATTGTGCTTGGTGCAAGCGAATTGTCACCGGAATAATTCGCAGCCACGTCCAGCGCAAAAAAGGTAATAGCTCGAAGGGCACGAGCAGTAGAATGTCATACCATCGCCATAACATTGCATCTCGCCATTTCAAACTAACGTGACGGCGGCTAATGATAAAAGTTCGGATGAGAAATTCTAAGCCGAACAGAGCGATGAAATATGCGTCTATTCGCCAGAATTCATCTATAAAATCCCCGTTTTCACCGATCGCGCGATAATAATTTGTGGCAATTAAAGGACGGATGCTGCGATTGAAAAAGTTAATCTCTTTTTGCCAGCCAGCTTTGAGCAGATATTCTCGACTCCAAAAAATATTAAAGGCAGTGCGCGAGGATTCTTCGCCAATGCGATCGCGCATTCGGTTTTTAATTTTTTCTAGCGTCCCCGTTTTATTTGCCAAAGCAAACGGATTGGTCTCGATAATGTCACTGCTAAAACGGCGCAGTTGTTCCAGCAAAGCTGTTGCTTGCGGTGACTGCAATCCTGTTTTACTAACCTGTTGTTCTAGAGCAGCGACTAAGTTTAAATACTGCTGAGTTTCGCGGTGCGGCTCAATGCCTTTAATTGAATCGTAGATTGTTGTAACTTCAGGGATGCGGTTGAGGTAAAAATCCCGCCAGGGGATGTAGGTGTAGTCAAAGATAACCAAGCCAAAATTAACTGTAGCTGCGATCGCCATTAATCGCTCAAACCACAGATGAAAACGTCGTTTGGAAAAGTTAAAAGTCAAAATTTAGAAGTCAAAAATCTAGAAGATAGGAGATAAAAGTGGTAATGAAAAATGAAAACTCACTTCGATTAACTGTCAACTACAAATTACCTATTACCACCACAAACCTCATGCCTTCTAGATTCTAACAGTAGTATTAATAGCGAATACGGGGATCGATGTAGGCATTGAGAATATCAATGATGATGCTGGCAAGCACGACGATCGTACCAAAAAATACTAAGATTCCTTGGACAGTGGGATAATCTCGTAAAGAAATTGCTTCGTAGAGGCGGTTGGCTAAACCAGGCCAAGAAAATGTGACTTCAGTTAAAATTGCTCCGCCTAATAAAGAGGCGAAAGTGAGTCCCATAATCGTAATTACGGGAATTAAGGCATTTTTCAAAGCATGGGCAAACAAAATGCGTCGTTCGGGAATTCCTCTAGCACGGGCAGCTTCTACATAGTCAGCTTTCAGGGTATGTTTGAGATTGACGCGAACGATGCGCTCGAAAATTCCTGATAGTAGTAGCCCTAACGTCAGACTCGGCAGCAATAGGTAATAGACAGCACTGAAAAATTGGGTAAAATTGCCGTTCAGTAGACTATCAATAGTGTAGAGTCCCGTGAAACCTTCAGGCGCGGGTATGGAAGTAGGAAAGCGCGTTCCCAAGGGAAACCACCCTAACTGTACTGCAAACACCAACTGCATTAACATTCCTACCCAGAACAGGGGTAAAGCATAAGTTACAATTCCAAACAATCGTCCCCCCACATCTAACCAAGAGTTAGGACGGGAAGCTGCTAGCATTCCGACGCTAATTCCAATTATGAGTGCAAATGCCATGCTAAATATGGCTAATTCTGCTGTGGCGGGAAAGTGCTGTCCGATAGTTTCCCAAACGGATTCCCCTTGACTGGTAATGGAACTACCGAGATCGAAACGCAATAGACTACCAATGTAACGGATATATTGAATTGGCAAAGGATCGAGCAGCCCTAACCGTTCCCGATATTCTTGCTTGACGCTTTCTGGGGCGCGTCCTCCCAATACAGCATCAACAGGATCGCCAGGAGTTGCTCTTAATAGCAAAAATACTACAGTCACGATCGTCCACAGCATTAGTGGTGTCAGCAGCAATCGTGCCAGAATGTAATATTGTAGGGATTTTGAGCGAGACATTTTGCAGGATGAAAGATTGGTCAGCAATATCTTAGATTAGTAACTGCTGTTGGTGCTAATATCGCCATCAGTGAAAGGGATCGCCAATCTCAACCCTTTTTATTTATTGCGGACATTTCGCGATCGCGTTGGTATGCCACCTTACGAATATTTAACTCAAGTGCGGGTGGCACGGGCGAAAAGGCTGTTATCACAAGGATATGCGATCGCGCAGGTGACACAGCAAACGGGTTTTGTCGATCGAAGTCATTTAACCAGACAATTTAAGCGTTTTGTCGGAGTCACGCCAGGGAAATATAGAGTTCTAGTTCAGAAGCTAACTGGACGTGAATGATAGGGCAAGATCGTTCAAGACTGAATTTGCTCCCGCTACCTAAACTAGGACTGTAGCGGATTCGAGAACGGTCAATGCATGAGTTTTTGAAAGGCATCCATCGCGCCTTGAGAGTAGGAATCGGCTATTTCCCCGTAGCAATGAGTTTTGGGGCGCTGGCAACTGGAGTAGGCTTATCTGTACCAGCCGCAGTTACTATGTCTGTCTAGGTTTATGCTGGTGCTGCCCAATTTGCCGCTTTGGAAGGAGTCAAGCAAGATTTATTCTGGATGAGTATCGTGCTGACAATGCTGCTGATTAATTTGCGGTATATTCCCATGAGTCTGGCTAGTAACCGGATTTTTAACCATTTTGGACTTGGACAGCAATTATTTCTAGCTCACGGACTTACCGACGAAGCATTTGCTTTAGATATTACTAGCCAACTGCGATCGCATTTCTACTATTTTGGCATCCATACTCTATGTTGGTTGAGTTAGATCTCTGGAACTTGGTTGGGGTGTCAAATCGGGGCACAGTTACCCATTCAGTGGTTGAGTTTCGCTTTACCAAGTTTATTTATCTGTCTTTTGGTCGATAGTCTTGGCGATCGCAGAAGTCAAGAGTGGTTGGTAGTGGCGATCGGTGTTGGTTTGGTGCTGGTAACTCAAGGTTGGGGGACGTTGGGTTTTTTACTCTCGATTTTGGGTGTGACTGTTGTAGCTGTAATGCTGACACACTTTTTGACTTTTAACTTTTGACTTTTGACTTCCTCAGCCTTTTTTCATCTGCCACAAGGGTAATTTCAAAATCGGATCGATTTGTACGCCTTGAAGTCCTTTTTGGGCAAATACATAGTCTTTATTTTGAACTAAAGGAATAATGGGCACGTCTTGAGCGATCGCATCTTGAATTTCGCCAAAGATTTTTGCCCTTGCTTGGGGATCTCGTTCTTGGCGCTGTTGGGCAATTAGTTTGTTCATGCGATCGCTGTAGTAAAAGGAACCTTGGCTTTGACTAGCGCCATTATCGCAACCGCTAGCATCGCCTTTAGGACAGCTCAAAAATGGTTGAACGTAGTTATCGGGATCGCCAAAGTCGGGATACCAATCTTGTAGAATTGCCTGATATGCTCCTTTGGCTTGGTTGGCGAAAAAAGTAGCTGATTCTTCTGGCTGCGGCTGAATTTGAATGATTCCTTCGAGTTTCTGCGCCGCATATCCCCTCAATGTACCAGCGATTTGTTCTCGAATTAAGGAATAACCAGGATAAACGACTTGTAATTTTAATGGATTCTCTTTGGTGTATCCTGCTTTGGCTAGTAGTGCCTTTGCTTTCTCTACATTGCCGTCACCATAAGCCGATTGAAACACGGGTTTATAACTATCGAAGGTATCGGGCAGCATACTATAAAGTGGTTGCGCCTGATTTTGATAAACTCGCTGTACTAGTAAGGGACGATCTATTATTGAAGCGATCGCCTGCCTCACTTCCAAGCGATCTAAAGGCTTTTGCTTTACGTTTAAAATCATGTGGGTGACAGTATTGCTTTTCTCTTCAATTGCCTGCCATCCTTTTGATGTTGCTTGTTGTTTCAAACTTTCTACCTGTTGCGGATCGAAGGTTTGATAAGCAATATCTACCGCACCCGTGCGAAAAGAATTGTATAAATTTGCCGCATTCGAGAGAATTTGAAAGTCAATACCTTGATTTGTCGGTTTCGTTCCCCAATATTTGTCAAAGGCATCCATCCGTACCAAATTTGGTGTAAATTGCCTTAACTGATACGGTCCCGTTCCCACAAATTTTGTTGGTAAAAATTTACCACTGCCAATTTGATAGGCTTTGGGAGAGACAGCGCACATCCCTGGAAAAGCCAAGACTGAGGGAAACGCCGCAAAAGAGTTTTTTAATTTAATTGTTATTTCCTCTTTTCCTGTCGCTGATACAGAACTGACGACATCCGATAATAGCGCACTTGGCTTCCCGCCATTTTTAATAAACCGATTCAGGGAAAACGCCATCGCCTCGGCGTTGAATGGAGTTCCGTCGTGAAAAACAACTCCTTTACGGATAGGAATCGTATAAGTCAATCCGTCTTGACTGACTTTAGGTAAGGCTGTAGCCAGCTGGGGTTCTAATTCTCCCGTGCCTAATTTGTACGTGTAGAGGCGATCGCACAAGCTAGTAGTAATATTACTGCCTGCTAATTCGTAATTATCGGCGGGATCGATCGTTCTCGGTCTTAATGTCGTCCCTACGGTAATGCGATTTCCCCCACCACCGCCTGTAGCAGGTGTTGTTGTTTGTGCTGGCGGACGGGAATTATTACAACTGACGATCAGCAAGCAGCATAGACTCAGCAAACTCAGAAACTTTCCCCACGACCAAAAATGCCTGCGCGATAAACCAAACCAGTTCATATTTTTTCTTTTCGATTCCGCAAGTAGCCATTAGCTATCAGCTGTTGTCATTTGTCACTTGTCATTTGTCATTTGAGCAAAACTAATGACCAATGACCAATGACCACTAATGCTAAATCGAATAGTATAACGGAAAAGATTTCGCTTCTCTGGGTTTGACATAAACCTTTTGCTGCGGTTCGAGTCGTAGTTGGTCGAAGCGATCGCGGGTTAGATGTGCCATCACCACTTGTCCATCGTCTAAAGTCAACTCTGCTTGAATTTCCCAACCGAGATGAATAATCCGACTGACTCTAGCGGGGACACTCGTCCCGTTGGGTTCTGTCTCAATCGCCACGTCTTGGGGACGCAGGAAGATTTCTGGATGGGCAGAATCAAACCCGTTACCTTGAAATATTTTCGCCGTACTGGGTAACACGTTCACTGGACCGATAAAACTCATCACGAATGCTGTAGCCGGATGGTCGTAAACTTGGGCTGGCGTGCCTACCTGTTCGACTTTACCTTTGTTCATCACGACAATTTCATCGGCAACTTCCATCGCTTCTTCTTGGTCGTGAGTCACAAATACTGTGGTGACGTGAACCTCATCGTGGAGGCGGCGCAGCCAGGCGCGTAAATCTTTTCGCACTTTGGCATCTAACGCGCCGAAGGGTTCGTCTAGTAACAGAACTTTAGGTTCTACCGCTAGCGCCCGCGCTAAAGCAACTCTTTGTCTTTGTCCGCCCGAAAGTTGCGAAGGATAGCGATCGCCCAGTCCTTTTAATTGCACTAACTCTAATAATTCTTCTACCCGCCCCTTAACTTTCCCTTTGGTGGCTTTGCGAATCTCTAACCCAAAGGCAACGTTTTGTCGCACCGTCATGTGTTTGAACAAAGCGTAGTGCTGAAAGACAAAGCCAATATTTCGCTCCTGTACGCTCTGATTTGTCGCATCCGTGCCCGTCAGCAAGACCTTACCGCTATCCGGCATTTCTAACCCCGCAATTAGCCGTAAAAGCGTAGACTTACCCGATCCTGATGGACCTAGCAAAGCGACTAAAGAACCACTTTCAATCTCTAAACTGACGTTTTCGACAGCAGTAAAACTGCCAAACTGTTTGGTGACGTTTTCTACGACAATACCCATTGTGCGTGAGGGGTAAGGGATAAGGAGTCGGGGAAGAAGTCGCAAGCCGCAAGGACTTACTTCCTAGAATGCCCAGTTAATCGGTGGGATTACTGTAGATATATACCATAAATTTCTCCCTCTTGCGTGCCGGGACTGAGTTAGTCAATACATTACAACAATTTTCTTTGCTGTTGAAAATTCGTAGCCGATTGCCGAGCGCCGACAGATAAGCAATACTTTGCTCTACTATTTATTTTTTATTTGTCAAGCTATCTTGCCATTTTGTAAAAATCTTGTTACATTAGTTTACAAGAGTTAACAAATAGGAAACAAACGACATGTACACGACTATCAATGAAGAAGGCATTCTGAATAACTACGCTACTGAGCCACAAATGTACTATTCCGAGTACCCATCTCCAGAACAGCAGAGTCGCTACGCTTTTCAAGGTGCGATCGCTGGTTTATTTGTCACGGCTTTGGTATTGGTTGCCCTAGTTGCTAGTTAAGCTTTTTTGATTTCAATATTTAACTTCGACAACAGTAGCTCCCATCGACATTTAATTCCTCCTCTTGCACCTCGGCTCTTGAGTCGAGGTTTTTTGTTGCCAAGTAGCTTTGTCTATGAAGTTGTGTCAGCTACTCACGTAGGATAGAGATGAGTAGGATCGATTTGAGATTGGCGATCGTCGCCCTACTCGTCAGTTCAGTACCCCACATTTTTATGCAGCCAGGGCTGAGAATTCTCATTCAATTAGTGTTAGAGTTTGCCCCCGTAATTGCTGTTTTAGTTCAGCAACGTCAAGCTAACAGTGGGAAGAAAATACAGGATAAGTCACTAGCGGAAATTACGAGCTTTCTTCACACTGCTAAAAACTTAGTTCCTTTACCAACTTCAGAATCCGATTTAGCAGAATTTGACCGAGAGAAAATCTTACAGCAGCAGTTAGCAGTTTTCCATCGTCAAACTCAATTAGAAGTTGCCGATCGCGAGCGAGAAACAACACTCAAGCTACCAGAGATTCATAAAATACTCGACAATTGGTGTTTGAGACTTTTTCCTTCCCAAATTCTTGACGATCGCGATCGATCGCAGCAAAAACCATTAAAGATTTTCATCGCGCCACCTCAAATTCAGTTCGATCGCTTCCATAATTCAAAGGAAGTAGATATTGATATCGAACTGACGTTAGCTGAGGGTTTGAGAGAATTTTTACAGCAAAATTACTCTTTACATCATCCAGAGCGACCGACAGAATTCTTAGCAGGGGCGTGGGATAGTAAGAGGTTTCATAGTGAGTCGAGCATCAAAGCTTTATTTGGAATGCTTAAATCGGAGCCAATTCTAATTTTAGAATCAGAAGTCGATGGAGATATTCTCAACTTTAGAATCGCTTACTGGGGCTTCGGTCAAAATAATTATTACTATAAAACAATTGTTCGCTTGCCTTACAAAGAAATTCTTTACAAGTCGGCTAAGAATAGGGCTTTAGAGTGGAAAACAATTAAAGATCGACTTTTATTGCTAGGAGAAGAAATAACAGAAATTGAGCAATATGGCAAAGATAATATAGAAAACTTAGCGCTACTAGAAAAATTAGAGAAATGGCGATCGCAGGGTATTGAGATCGATAAATTATCACCTCAATATCAAGTCAATCGACAAGATTGGACTCAGCTTTGCCAGATGTTAATTACCTGTCACTGTTTAGTAGCGGGTTGGGTAACAGATGCTTATCATCTGATCGCTCGCGATATCCCGCCCCTACTACCAGAATTATTACCGAGTTTGCTACAAGATAGAATTGACGATCGCGCCGTAGCAGCGATCGCGACAGGCTATCAACAAATGTATGCAGCTTTAGCAGCAGAACGCCGCTATTGGATTCCCGAATTATCCTTACAACTAGCCCAAAGTTTAGCCCACTTACCCGATCGCACTTGGGCGCAGCAACAGGCTGATTATTCTCTCCGTACCTGGCTGGAACTGCGGCAGATTGCCTATATCTCAGATAACAATTTAGTAGAAACAATGCAACTCGCTTTGCGAGTAACAGATGAAGCATATCTACTACAACTGCGTCAGTATTTTACTAATTTAGAAGACTGGCAACAGCTAGCTCAAGTGGAAAAAAACCTCCAAGCGATCGAGTGCCTGAAGCAGAAAGAGCGACTAGAATTTGGCACTTTACGCCACAATCTAACAGAACACCGCGATCGCGTTACTTCCATTACCATCAGCCCCGACGGACAAACGCTTGTCAGCGGCAGCATAGATCGGACAATCAAAATTTGGGATCTCGCTACGGGGACGTTAATTCGTACCTTGGACAAACATACAGGAGAAGTCGCTTCGGTAGCAGTTAGTCCTGATGGAGAGTATCTTGCCATTGGCAGCCACGTTCATCCTCAAAGCAACGTCAAAGTCTGGCATTTGGCTACAGGTAAACTCATTCATACTCTCTTGGGGCATCACAAACCCGTTAACTGCGTCACCATCAGCCCCGACGGGCATCTGCTCGCCAGTGGCAGTAATAAGATTAAAATTTGGCACTTGCAAAAGGGCGATCGCATTTGTACCCTTTGGCACTCCGATTCAGTCAATTCTGCTGCCATCAATCCCGACAGTACCATCCTCGCTAGTGGTGGCAGCGACAGCAAGATCCGTCTGTGGAATCCTCAAACAGGGGAGTTATTACAAACACTCACGGGACACAAAGCATTAGTCTCAGCCGTTGCTATTACTACTAATGGGGAAATTCTCGTTAGCGGTAGTGCCGATAATACGATTAAGATCTGGCATTTAGCAACAGGGAAATTATTAAATACCTTAACAGGACACGCAGCTGCCGTTACATCTATTGCGATCGCCCCCGACGGACAAACCATATATAGTGGTAGCGCTGACAATACGATTAAAATTTGGCGCACCGACATCGCCGAGTTGCTGCATACCCTCACCGGACATACAGGAACAGTTAACGCGATCGCTATTAGCCCCAACAGTCAGTTATTAGCAAGCGGCAGCAGCGATAAAACAATTAAAATTTGGCAGATTTAAGTTTCGATTTTTGACTTTTGTACGGGCGTTCACCAAATAACTCTGACTTCGACCAGAAATTTAGGCAGACACGCCCCTACTTGACTTTTGACTTTTGATTTATTTCTCAAACCCTAGCCAAGGTAACGATTTCTAGCTGATCTTGATATTTACCGCGCCGCGCTTCATAACTAATTGCACAAGGTTCCCCTTCTAAAAATAGCAACTGCACCACACCTTCGTTAGCATAAATCCGACAATCTGCGCTAGAAGAATTGGAAAATTCCAGCGTTAGATGACCGCGCCATGCAGCCTCAGCAGGAGTAAGATTTGCGATTATACCGCAACGTGCATAAGTGCTTTTACCTATGCAAACAACTGTAATATTTTCTGGAACCTCTAATTTTTCCAAAGCAACGCCCAAGCCATAAGAATGAGCGGGGAGAATAAAAAAGCTGCCGTTAGTATCTGCGTGCAGTTGTGTGGGTTCTAAGTTTTGCGGATTGAAATTTTTTGGATCGACAACTGTTCCCGGGACGTGACGGAAGATGCGGAACTCTACTGGGGACAAGCGAATGTCGTAGCCATAGGAGGAAAGCCCGTAGCTAATGACAGGATGGAGAGGTGAAGCAGGATCGATTTGCCGTTCGCGGATCAGGCTTGGCTCAAAAGGCGAAATCATACCCTTTTGCGCCATTTGAGTAATCCAAATGTCGTTTTTTAGCACGGATCTACTATTTTAGATTTTAGATTTTAGATTTTAAATTGAAATGTTTTTCTTGTCTCCTTTTGTTATCCCTTAACCCCTAGTGTCATAACTGGTGGCTGCGCCGTACTTCTGTAATCTGATCCGCTACATCTAGTATGGCTTGGGGCATATTCGAGCCAGTGAGAATTACATCTACGTGCTGGGGGCGATGTTGGAGAAAATCTAAGACTTCTGCTAGAGGAACTAAGCCAAATTCAACAGCCACGCTCAATTCATCTAATACTACTAATGAGTACTGCCCTTGGGAAACGACTTGGCGCGTATGCTGCCAAAGTTCTTGTAAAGAACGGTTTTCTGATTCGTCTAGTTGTGGCGTGTCAATGCAACGGGGAAGATTGCAGCGAATCCAATCTAAGTTTTGCCCCAACTTGACTGGATGACAATGACCCTGATTTATCCCACCTTTGAGAAATTGAACGATCAGCACTGGAGTCCCTTGACCGGAAACCCTCAACGCTTGTGCCATCACGCTCGTCAAAAAGCTACGGCGAGAGCAAGTAAAAACTTGTATTAATCCTTCAACTATGTATGGTGGTTGGCAAGGAGAATGAACGGTTGGGGTTTCTAGCTGGGCAATCATAGAGTCACTTTCATCCAGATGCTTGAGTTAAAGCTGAGTTTGGGCGAACCGCAATATGCGATATATAGCGTAGTCTTTAAGAATACTCCCTAGTGAAACACTACATCTGCAGTTTAGTCAATAGGAAACTACTCTCTTGGATAGCGATCGCGCTCCCATATTCCACGCCAAAAGTTTACAAAAAATTAAGCCTAGCGCAAGTGATAACTGTATGCTCGACCCTGTATCCTGAGTTAGGTCACTACAGCTAAGAACCATGACCTGGGAGCGTTCGGATAATCGGCTAGCAAATCAACTGCGTCCTATTAGTTTTACACGAGGTTTCACCCGTTTTGCCACTGGCTCCGTTTTAGCTCAGTGCGGCGATACCCAGGTGTTGTGTAACGTGTCAATCCAGCCTGGAGTTCCCAGATTTCTGGAAGGTTCGGGCAAGGGTTGGCTGACGGCTGAATACAGAATGCTTCCCACTGCTACTCACCAACGCCAAGAACGGGAAATCTACCGGCTCTCTGGACGGACGCAGGAGATTCAAAGGCTAATTGGGCGCAGCTTGAGAGCCGCACTCGATTTAACAGCACTGGGAGAGCGTACAGTCACCGTAGATGCTGACGTATTGCAGGCAGATGCAGGTACGAGAACTACAGCAATTACAGGTGGGTTTGTGGCGCTTGCAGATGCGATCGCCAAGCTTTTAGAACGGGGAGAGATGATGCGATCGCCCATCCTTCACCAAATCGCCGCCGTCTCTGTCGGGTTACTCGAAGGCTTACCATTGTTAGATCTCAATTACCAAGAAGATGTTGCTGCTGATATAGATTTCAACGTGGTGATGAACGACAAGTTAGAAATTATCGAACTTCAGGGAACTGCCGAAGCGGGTAGTTTCAGCCGCACTCAGTTGAATCAAATCATGGATTTGGCAGAAGTCGGAATTAAAGATTTACTAGCAGCGCAACGTCAAGCTCTGGGAGATGTCACCTTCTAAATCGTAGTTATTGGGCTAGGTCAAAAGATTCAAAATCTACGGAGATAGAGCTAGAAATTTATTCGCGGATATGGTATAGTTTACTTTATCATAGACATATCTTTAGCTTTTTTAAAAAAGCACAAATTTCCATTATAAAGTAAATTATTTAGATGACTAACATATTATCACGAGCGATCGCCTTTTCATACCTCTTTATTTGTAATTTTTAAATCTTAATAATTAGTTAATTATAATTTAGTTAATTGTACGGGCTTATTCTTTCTGTTTTGCCATTAATCTATTTCGTGGGATAGCAAAATCGTCAACTTTTCTGTATCCATCGCTGTTTGAAAGCGTATCAAAAAATTTACAAAAATAAAATAAAGCATTTTCCATCTCTTCAAAACTAAGAATTTCTGCTATTTGTAGTTCCTCATATCGCTTACCGCTCTTTATATTTTCAAGACATAAATCGAACGCTACAGAATATAACTAAACATCAAGAATCATTGCAGAAATCAGGCGATCGCCCGCTGCTTTAAAAGCTCATTCCAATACCTCATAAGGATTTCAGTCATTCTTTTCTACTTTACAGTGATTCAGTGCCCCATGTTGGGAGCGATCGCAATATTTGCGACAATCAACAAACAAACGGACTTTAATATTCAACGATTCGCGATTCACAGTTCGCAGTTCACAGAGGGGAATACCGTAGATATGAAATTGGCTTACTGGATGTATGCTGGTCCCGCACATATAGGAACTTTGCGTGTCGCCAGCTCGTTTAAAAACGTCCACGCGATCATGCACGCGCCTCTAGGCGATGACTACTTCAACGTCATGCGATCGATGTTGGAGCGAGAAAGAAATTTTACCCCAGTTACAGCCAGCATTGTAGACAGACACGTTCTTGCCCGTGGATCTCAGGAGAAGGTAGTAGATAATATCACCCGTAAAGATGCGGAAGAACACCCAGACTTAATCGTATTGACTCCTACCTGTACCTCCAGCATTTTGCAAGAAGACCTGCAAAACTTTGTTGAAAGGGCATCATTAGAGGCAAAAGCTGACGTACTACTGGCAGATGTCAACCACTACCGCGTCAACGAATTACAAGCAGCCGATCGCACTTTAGATCAAATCGTCCGCTACTACATCGAGAAAGCACGCAAAAAAGGCGAACTACCAACGGCTAAAACCGAAAAGCCTTCAGTCAATATCATCGGTGTTTCTACTCTCGGTTTCCACAACCAACATGACTGCACCGAGTTGAAGCGGTTAATGGCTGACTTGGGAATTGAGGTCAATGCTGTCATTCCCGAAGGTGCTTCTGTCCACGAGTTAAAAAACTTACCCCGTGCGTGGTTTAATCTCGTCCCATATCGGGAACTAGGTTTATTGACAGCAAGTTACCTAGAGCAAGAATTCGGCATACCTTACGTAGATATTACACCGATGGGTGTGGTTGAAACTGCTCGCTGTTTGCGTAAAATTCAGCAAGTGATTAACGCTCAAGGTGCTAACGTTGACTACGAAGAGTACATCAACAACCAAACTCTGTATGTATCTCAAGCCGCCTGGTTTTCCCGTTCGATAGACTGCCAAAATTTGACGGGTAAAAAAGCTGTCGTATTCGGCGATAACACCCACGCCGCAGCAATAACTAAAATTCTCGCCCGGGAAATGGGAATCCACGTTGTTTGGGCTGGAACTTACTGCAAATACGATGCTGACTGGTTCCGCGAACAGGTAGGCGAATATTGCGATGAGGTCATTATTACAGACGATCACGGTGCAATTGGAGATGCGATCGCCCGTGTCGAACCTTCTGCGATATTTGGTACGCAGATGGAACGTCACGTAGGCAAGCGGTTAGATATCCCGTGTGGCGTAATTGCAGCACCAATTCACATTCAAAATTTTCCTATCGGCTACAAGCCTTTTATGGGTTACGAAGGTACGAATCAAATTGCCGACTTGGTGTACAATTCCTTTACTCTGGGTATGGAAGATCACCTGTTAGAAATCTTTGGCGGACACGACACCAAGGAAGTCATCACCAAGGGAATATCTGCTGATACAGACTTAATTTGGACGAGAGACGCTCAAGCAGAATTGAATAAAATTCCTGGCTTCGTGCGCGGTAAAGTCAAGCGGAATACAGAAAAATTTGCTCGCGATCGCAATTTTACCGAAATCACCGTAGAAGTGATGTACGCCGCCAAGGAATCTGTAGGTGCGTAAATTCACGATTCTCAGTTAGTTTGAAACTAAATTATGCTGTAGAAGCGTTCCTTTTTAGGGGCGCTTTTTCTATATCTTTATTATTTTTATTAAAAGCGCATTCATTTCATGAATAATAGTGATTTAAAGCATTGGATTCACAAATCTTTGAATGTATTACCCCGAAATATTGAACTTTATAGGACGGCGCTTACTGTCAAACAGTATGAAGCCCTTGAATTTCTTGGTGATTCATTGCTAGGCTTTATTGTTTCTGAGTATTTAATTAAATCTTCTGTAACTCAACCAGGTTTATTAACTGATATCAAAGCTAAAATTATCAACAATAGTAATCTTGCTCAAAAAGCTCAAGAAATTTCTCTCAGTTCTGTAGCCAGTATTCATAGTACAAGTGGTCAAGAGCAGATTACCAAGCATGTTGTTGCAGATATGCTAGAAGCTCTAATAGGAGCAGTTTATCAAGATCAAGGACTAGATAGATGTAAAGATACGATCTTCAAAATCTTAAATTTAGAAGACATTAGCCTAGATGAATATATTCAGAAGCAGTCAGTCTCAGAAAGCATTGATTTAGAAAATAAAAATCCTATCTCTGCTTTACAAGAGTTGTTGGCTAAACATGGTATCTTTCCTCCTGAATACTCAGATGGAGATATGGTAAAAGGTAGTCCCCATTGTCCTGTATGGAGTATAGTAGCTAGATGTAAAATAAGGGACGAATCTTTAAGCTCTGAAGGCGTAGGCAATAGAAAACAAAAAGCTAAAGAGGAAGCAGCACGAAAATTATTGCCTCAAGCAGTCAAATATCTGCAAAACTGATTAATTTCTTTCAAATAATTACAATTAGAATTGTAGAAATATCAGTTCAACAAGACACATTCCTCAACTATCTCAAAACTTACCTTCGTAGATTTATTGGCAGCAGAATATTTACCAGATCTTGCTCAAGTCCAATACAAATCCTGGCAATATATCTTCTCCAGACAAATTTTGTGGAAAATTGAGTACTTGTTTGGATTGTCCCGCACGATAGATTTCTACTTGCCGATCCTGTCTGTTAATTAGCCACCCCAACCTAGTTCCATTGTCCATATATTCTTGCATCTTGTCTTGCAGGGGTTTGAGGCGATCTGAAGGGGAACGCAATTCAACGACAAAATCTGGACATAGCGGTGGGAATACTTGTCGCTCCTTATCCGACAACGCATCCCAAGCTTCTCGCCTCACCCATGCCGCATCAGGAGAGCGGTTAGCACCGTTTGGTAGTTTGAATTGGGTATCCGAGTCAAATGCCAACCCCAAATCTTCGTTCTGGTCTGTCCATACAAATAACTGGGCTAGCAGCCTTCCGTTGCGATTGCTCGTCTCTGCTCCATGCGGTGTCAAAACGATAATGTCTCCATTAGAGTTTCTTTCTAATTTGATGTGGTCTGGCTGGGATACAGCCAGGGCGTAAAATTGCTCGTCGGTTAATTGAATTACTGAGCTGAGATTAAGTGCGATTGGTTCGTTCATGGCAAAAAGTTAAGACGCGATTGCGATCGCCTTTCATCATCTGTTATGGATGCTAACGGTTCTCGATCGTTCATCACTAGATCGCTACAGAATCTCTATGTCAACATACCCAAGAGGATTGCAGGCACGGTAAACTGTTGAAACTAGGTCTTTTCTTAAGCCTCGCTCAATCTAGGGTGCTATGCCTAATTTCCTATTAGAAGTCGGAACCGAAGAACTCCCAGCCAGTTTTGTCGATAGCGCGATCGCGCAATGGCGATCGCTCATACCTCAAAGTCTTGCCAATAATAATCTTACGGCAGAAGCAATCGAAGTCTACGGCACTCCCCGCCGCCTCGCCGTCTTAATTAAGGGTCTACCGTCGCAACAACCAGACCGAGACGAGGAAATTAAAGGACCACCCGCGCAAGCTGCATTTAAAGACGGGAAACCCACCAAAGCTGCTGAAGGCTTTGCCAAAAAACAAGGTGTCGAATTATCTGCTTTAGAAATTCGTCCTACAGATAAAGGCGAGTTTGTTTTTGTGCGCGTTTCTTATCCAGGTCGTCCTGTCGCGGAAATCTTAACTCAACTCGTCCCTGAGTGGATTTTCGGCTTAGAAGGAAAGCGGTTTATGCGCTGGGGAGACGGAGATTTAAAGTTTTCCCGTCCGATTGTGTGGTTGGTAGCTTTGTTAGATACAGAAGTCTTACCAATTCAAATTGAAAATAGTTCTGAGATAATCAAAAGCGATCGCATTTCTTGGGGACACCGCGTTTTGCATCCCGCGCCAATATCTATTCCCCAAGCAACTGATTATGTCTCATGTTTGCGTTCCGCTTTTGTCGATGTTGATGTAGAACAGCGCAAAGCAAAAATTGAAGCACAAGTCAATGCGATCGCACAGCAACTTAATGGTCGCGTAACAATCTATCCCGAATTATTAGCAGAAGTCACAAATTTAGTTGAATGGGCTACTGCTATAGTAGGAAAATTCGACTCAGAATTTTTGAGCCTACCACCGGAAGTTATTATTACGGTAATGGTAAGTCATCAGCGCTATTTTCCTATTTTTGAAGGGAGTCGGGAGTCGGGAGTCGGGAGTCGGTTATTACCGAATTTTGTGACTATTTCCAATGGCGATCCTGATAAATCAGATATCATTGCTGCAGGTAACGAACGAGTGATTCGTGCAAGATTAGCTGACGGACAATTTTTCTATAAAACTGATTTAGCCAAACCTTTAGAAAGCTATTTACTCCAACTGGAAAAAGTTACGTTTCAAGAAGATTTAGGTTCAGTTGGCGACAAAGTTGGACGTATTATTAAAATAGTGCAGCAAATTAACCAACAGTTACAATTGGATCGAGAAGAACGCCACCAAATCGAACGCGCTGCTAGTTTATGTAAAGCCGATCTTGTCACCCAAATGGTATTTGAATTCCCAGAACTACAAGGCGTAATGGGACAAAAATATGCTTTAGAAAGTGGAGAATCGGAAACTGTAGCCACAGCTATCTTTGAACATTACTTACCGCGTAATGCAGGCGATCGCTTACCCGAAACTTTAGCAGGTCAAGTTGTCGGAATTGCCGATCGCCTCGATACAATAGTCAGCATTTTCGGCTTGGGAATGTTACCCACAGGTTCTTCCGATCCCTTTGCTCTGCGCCGTGCGGCAAATGCGATCGTTTCTATTACATGGTCGGCTAATTTACCAATTAATCTCAACCAATTATTAGAGCAAACGGCAAGAGATTTTATTAAAACTTATGCTAAAACCAGTATAGAGACGTTAAACGCATCTCTACAGGAATTTTTCATTCAAAGAATTCGCACGCTACTACAAGAAGAACGCAGTATCGACTACGATTTGGTCAATGCCGTCCTGGGAGAAAGCGATGCTGAATACAGATTACGAGCATTACAAGACTTATTAGATGTCCGCGATCGCGCCCTCTTCCTTCAATCTCTTCGCAACGATGGCACTCTAGATAAAATCTACGAAACTGTCAACCGTTCTACTCGTCTCGCTGCTCAAGGAAATTTAGATTTCACGCAGTTGCAGCCAGAAAAGCTAGTCAAACCAGCACTTTTTCAAAAATCTTCCGAACAAGCTTTCTACGATGCACTTTTGCAACTTGTACCTCAAACTCAAGCTGCTAGAGAATCGCGTAATTACCAGCAACTAGTAGATGCTTTAATCCAAATTGCTCCTACTGTCAGCAATTTTTTTGACGGAGAGCAAAGCGTTATGGTTATGGATTCCGATCCAGAAATTAGGCGTAATCGCTTAAATTTACTCGGATTACTCCGCAACCACGCTCGCGTATTAGCAAATTTTGGTGAAATCGTTAAGAACTAAGTATGAACTAGAAAGTAGGCGATCGCTTCCATCTGAGTTGAAAACGATCGCGACTTTCCGAGAATTTACTAGGCTTTGTACGGATACAGAGCTGAAAATTTATTGTTCAACCAAATTTAAAAATTTTATTTTTATAGTTTAAATACTTAAAAATAGAAATCCTTACATTTAAAATTATTTTACTAAAAAAACACTCAAGATCGGCAAATGCAGCAGTATTTTCACTAGTAGTATTTTTACGATCGGCGTTATATAAAGCAGTGCGATCGGGGAAATCTCGGCTAGTAATTAGATCAGTAAAATTTCTCTTGAATCCGCATCTGAGCAAGCATACTTTAGTTGTAGGTCGGTTGTGTAAAGCTCTTGTAAAGCCTCTTGCTTTTTTCAGAAAATTCATTTCTGAGTTCAAGTGTAATGAATTCTATTCTTTCCACTTCATTACACTCTTTTATTACATAACTAAACCGAAATAGTTTTTTCTTCAACTACTGAAACAGCTATTTGAATAGAGCGCTTTTTACTTTCCTTGGCAAGCTAATTCTTCCCTCTTACTAGCCAACATCAAAGCGCAACTGAAAAACGATAAAGCAGCGATCTGCACTATTTGCCTCTCGTCTACTCAAACCGCGTTGAGTAGCAAATGAGGAATCGCGATCGCCAACTCATGCTGCATTGATTCCATTTAGAGGTATCAGATGAAATTCCACCAAAAACTACAACATTCAGCTCAAAAGAAGTCATCAAAGCAAAAAGCTAAATCATCCCAGTCAATTACGTCAGTATTACTCGCTTCAGCTCTCCTTTACACTTTACCAGCCCAAGCCTTGACAAGTTATCTAGGCATTAATAACGGTACTGGCTACAACATGGATCCAGGATACGTCGATCGCTCCATTCAACACACCAAAAACCTGGGCTTAGAAGTCGTCCGTATGGGTATGGACAGCGTGCAGGGTAACACCCAGGGTGCAGGGTTTCAATGGTCGGGCAGAGATATGGTTGTCAACAAATATCTCAATGCTGGACTCAAAATCCATACTGTGTTGTCGGCACGGATGCATGTCAATCGAGACAAGGACTACCAGAAATGGAAAGACAACTTTAAGTACTTTGTGACTAACGTCATGACACGTTACAAAGGCAAAATCTTTTACTACATTATTGATAACGAACCCGACCTCGATTACGGCAACGGTAAAATGTCAGCCCAACAATGCGTTGACATGACTCGAATTGCCTACGAAGCAGCTAAATCCATCGACCCCAATATTAAAATTGAATCGCCGCCCGTGATGGGGATTGAATCCAGTCTGCTAAACGAGATGTTAGATCTTGGCATCGATAAAGTCAGCGATTATATCGGCTTGCACGCCTATGGCGGACAGATTTCCGAGAATCGCCTCGGTCATCCCTGGAGAGTTATGGAAGCACGCGGGATCAGAAAACCCCTCGCCATTAGCGAATCAGGCTCGATTAACGAGTATTGCAACGGTTCGGGATTTGAAACAGAAGACTGTCGTCGCCGCTGGTTCCTCATGTTCGGGTTACAACTAAAAAGATTTGGTTACAACCACGCCATCCTATTCGATCTCGACGGTCACGATAGCTGGGCAGTTGCTCCAAACTTTAACCCTACAAAAGCTTATCAGCAAATTAAAGATTTACGCCTTAATAAGGCTATTTCTAATGGTGGCTTTGAGTCGACTAACAACGTTGAAAATGAATGGACTCCTGCCGATAACAACGATGAGTGGATTTACAAAGGTTCTTCACCTTATATCAACTTCGTCCGTAATGATGCTGGCGGAGCGCGCGGGGGTAGTGGTTATGTCAAACTAGAGAGCGGTAAAGCCAGATCGGGTACGCCAGTTAGAATTCGTCGGATTGTCGGCGATTTATCAAAAGGCAAAAACGTCAAGATAGGTGCTTGGGTTTATGTCAGTGGCGGAGCCTCGGCAACGCTGAAAGCTCTGGGATATGACTTCACAAACGGCGATGCTGAAATCTCAAAAACTTCAACTAAGAAAAATGCGTGGGAATATTTAGAGATCACAGTACCGATTTCACAATATTGGGCTGTTGTCGAATTAGGGACTAAGGGAACTGGCAATTCAAGCGATTATGTGAAGTGGGATGATGTCACGGTCAACGGTAGCACGTCTGGTGGTGGCACGTCTGGTGGTGGTACTTCTGGCGGCGGCACGTCTGGCGGCGGCACGTCTGGCGGCGGCACGTCTGGCGGTGGTACGTCTGGTGGTGGCACGTCTGGTGGTGGTACTTCTGGCGGCGGTACGTCTGGTGGTACGCAGCCAACCAATCCAGTCACATTTTACGAACACAGTAACTATGCTGGCAAATCCCAAAGCTTCGGCATTGGTACGTATAGAGCCGATAAAGGTCAATTAAATGGGGTTGGCAACGACAAAATCAGTTCCATGCGCGTACCGCAAGGGCTCAAAGTGCGCGTCTGCGAAAATGAAGGCGGTGGTCTATGTAAAGACTTTGCTTCTGGTGATTACAACTATATAGGAAATGACCTGAACGACAAAATATCGTACATAGAAGTCAAGAAATAGCAACCACCTGCTCGAAACACTCAGCGCAGAATAACTTCTCAGTAAAACTTCCCAGCAGAACAGCGATCGCTGTCTTTACTTAATCAAAGATAGGCAGCGATCGCGTTATATTTGTTTGATATGTGTATATATTACGGTCTCGTAGCAAATCAGCACTTACTGAAATGTTAAAGAAATCTAGAAGAAATTCGACCAAGGTTAAACGGCATTCTCGCTATGGGTTTAGATTTAAGCTTTTATTGAGTGTTATTGCTGGATTAATTATTTTTAGTTTAATTTCCATTTATCTAATTCCAAATTTATTCTCTGTAACATCTAGTAAACCTCCGGCGCGACCGCCCAGCTCTACTGTCAGATCCGCTAACATCGGCCCCTACCTAGGAATTAATAACGGTACTGGTTACAACACCGATCCTGCATATGTGGCGCGATCGATTAAACACACAAAAGATCTAGGCTTAGGCTTAGTTCGCATGGGCATGGATGGCGTTGGTGGTAAGACAGAAGGTGCACCCTTTGATTGGTTTGCCAGGGATATTGCCGTTCGGCAGTATCTCGATGCCGGGATTAAAATTCATGCAGTGGTATCTCCTCGATTGGGAGTAGATCGAGATAGTAACTACGAGCAGTGGCAGGCGAATTTCGATTATTTCGTTCGTAATGTCATGGCACATTACAAAGGCAAAGTATTTTATTACATTATTGACAACGAACCAGAATTAGACTATGGCAATGGCAAAATGTCAGCGCAAGAGTGTGTTGACATGACTCAGATTGCCTTCAAAGCAGCTAGAGCCATTGACCCGAGAATTAAGATCGAGTCACCCCCAATTTCGGGAATTGAATCCCATATTTTGGATGAAATGCTCGATCGCGGCATCGATAAGGTGAGTGATTACATCGGTTTACACGCCTATGGCGGACAGATTGCCGATAATCGCTTCGGACATCCTTGGCGATCGCTAGAAGCACGCGGCATTAGAAAACCCCTCGCCATTAGCGAAGCCGGAGTGATTTCGAGTTGGTGTCCTGGTTCGGCGGCTCAAAAAGAAAACTGTCGTCGTAGGTGGTTCGCGATTTTCGGGCAACAACTCAAAAGATTCGGCTACGACAACGCCATCCTATTCGATCTCGACGGTCACGATGAGTGGGCAATTGCTCCCAACTTTAAGCCGACTACGACGTATCAGAGAATCAAAAGTATGCGTCTGAACCAACCGCTTGCCAACAAAGGTTTTGAGTCTGCTAACGATCCTGAAACCGAGTGGGTACACTTTGGTGCTGGCGACATTGGCGATATGGGACCTTTGCCGTACGTCACTTTCGTGCGTAACGATGCCCGTGGAGCGCACAGGGGTAGAGGTTACGTTAAATTGGAGAGCGGCAAAGCCGGGGCGGGTACGCCAATTCAAGTCCGACGGATTGCCGGTCAACTGCCACCAGGCAAAAATGTGGCGATCGGTGCTTGGGCATATGTCAACGGCAATGCCAAGGCAACGCTAAGAATTCTCGGCTATGACGATCGCGATGGAGATGCTGAGATGTCAAAAACTGCTACCAAGAAAAATGGTTGGGAATATTTGGAAATTACCCTACCTATCTCAAGAAACTGGGCAGTAGTAGAGTTAGGAACTAAGGGAACTGGAAAGACAGCAGACTATGTGAAATGGGACGATGTCACTCTCCGCACGTCCTAAAATCACCGCCTAAAATAGTCAAATCGCAGCTACTATAGTGAAGTATTTATTTGCTCTGGTCATGCATAAATAACTTTCGCTTTCTCAAGCTTGTTCGTGCATATAGGCACGGAATTCATAACTTATCTAAAAATTGTAGGAATTGTAGGGATATAAATGCACGTACTGCATATTTTGAATCACGTGCTAGAAGCTGGTAATGGCATAGTTAATGTAGCGGTAGACTTAGCGTGCCTGCAAGCGCAGGCTGGCTGCAAAGTGGGTGTAGCTTCTGCTGGTGGAGACTATGAGACGTTACTCATGCATTATGGTGTCAAGCACTTCAAACTAGACCAGACGAGAAAACCAATCGAACTGATCGAAGCTGCTAGAGGTTATCGAGCCATTGTGCGAGAGTTTGACCCCAACATCGTTCATGCGCACATGATGACGGGGGTTGTACTAGCAAGTGTTTTGAGGTTTCAGTCTAAATATGCTCTCGTATCGACAGTGCATAACGAGTTTCAGCGTAGTGCAGTTTTGATGGGTTTGGCGGATCGCGTCATTGCAGTCAGCAAGGCTGTGGCAGACTCTATGGTACGGCGCGGTATTCCAGAGCAAAAACTGCGGGTGATATCTAACGGTACGCTAGGTAGCCCCCGAACTCGCCAGCTAAAAGAGTGCGTGCCAGTAGCTTTACAGCATCCAGCGATCGTTACTGTAGCAGGAATGTACAAACGCAAGGGGATTGCTGAGTTAATTGCTGCCTTTGCCCAAATCGCTGCTGATTTTCCCACAGCTCATCTTTATTTAGTTGGGGACGGACCCGATCGCGAATTGTTTGAAGCCCAAGCGCGAAACACGTCTGTTGTCGATCGCATTCACTTCGAGCGATTTCAACCACAACCGCAACGCTACTTAATGGCTACCGACATCTTCGTACTTGCTTCCCACCGCGATCCCTCTCCCCTCGTGATTCCAGAAGCCCGGGAAGCCGGATGTGCCATTATCGCAACTCGCGTAGATGGCATTCCTGAAGCTTTGGATGGTGGGAAAGCAGGAATTTTAGTTCCAGCCGCAGACAGTCATGCTTTAGGATCTGCTCTGACCAAATTACTAAACGAGCCGCAAGTTCTTCATGCCTGGAAAGACAAAGCACGACAAAATATAGAACGTCTGACGGCAACTAGAGTTCACAAAGAAACTCTGGCGCTATATGACGAAGTTGCCAACTCGAAAAATCTCGCTAGAGAAACTGCTGGCTAAAGGCAGTAATGCAGCAGAAGGCAGAAGGCAGAGGGCAGAAGGAAAAAGTTTTTGTGACAAAGGTTACAAGCGGCTATAATGTCCTCATTTTTGCTTCGAGTTATACGTGGGGAGAAGTCGGAATTAAATTCTCCCTCAGCTCCCGAGAGCCTCTTGGGCTCCCCCAGCTTTCTTTTCCCCGACTCTCTAATTTATAGAATGCAACCGCTTTTGCTGCTGGTAATAGTTGCGTGCTGCCAAACACATAGCCACAAAGCACCAAAAAACCATACCCGCAAGTGAAACTATGGTGTTTCCCAATGGCATCTGGACGAGAACGCCAATACTAATGGCACGGGCAGCACTGGCAAAAGAGTCTAACCGCAGCTCGGCAGTTTGCAGCAGCGTATAGATAATCAGAACGATACCCCCTAAGTAGGGAATTGCCCCAAACCAGCCCAGCGTGAAGAACAAATCGAGAACGCCACTGTCGAGAATGACCTGTTCTAACTGACCTTCACTATTAGTAGCGTACATCCCTCCCAACCCTTTACCCAGAAAATCAGATAGGGCAAGATTAAGTTGTTTCTCATAGGTGGCGGCGCGATCGTTAGCACTAGTATCGTTTTGGATTTCCGAAAAAGACTGCAAGCGAGTCTCGATGACTTCAGAGAATGGCTCGATCGTTGCCAACGGGATCACGCATACAGACATGACTAAGATAGAAATAATCAATCTTCGCTGCAGGCGTGCTTTCATGGAAGTCAGTAAGGTGAGAAGTGCCACTAGCCAACCGCCCCATGCCGCTCTTACTGCCGATAACAGAAAAGCCAAGTACCCTCCTACAGACGCAGGGATACGCAAAGTTCCTTGAGTGTTAAACAACAACACCAGACCCGCCATCATTGCCACGGCAAAAGGAAACGGCGAATGCATAGTACTAAACACGCGAATGCCGAGTGGTTCTGGTCTGCCATTGGTGACCAATTCTGTTTCAATAATCCAGAACCGGTCCCACATTGGTGCAACTAGGTATTGCACGACTCCATAGAAGCCTGTGACTAGCACGCCCCAAAGGAAAGTTTGCTGAATGTTTTTACTGAGTTTGGGATAATCTCGCCAGTTGATAAATAAGTGAAAGCCAAACAGAATTGGGATGAACCAGTCTAGACTCGCTCGTGTTGCAGCAACAGGCGAGTTTTTCACCAATCCGATCAGAAAACCATAGAGTACCGCTACAAAAGCTAAGATCAAGGGTAAGCCGCCTTGACGATATGCTTTTGGTAGATAGCGAACGAGAGTAATCCCGCTCAGTAACGAGACGAGAAAAGGCGTTACCAGCATTAAACGCTGTGCATCCCAGCCGCTCTTGAAATCAACGATGCGGGCAAGCAACGGCGTGAGAAACCAAATCCACCAAGTAAAGCTGACGTAAAAGACGGGATAGCGAAAATAAAGGAACGCACCCACAACAAATGCACTCAACGGAAAAGCAAAACGCATAATTCCGCTAGCAGCAACGAGACCGAGTGCTGTAATCAGTGAAAATCCAATAATTGCCATCCAAGCTGGTGCTGGCTGCAATCCAAAAGCAGGCGTTGAAAGTGTTTGCTTAGAGTTCACCGAGTAGCATCTCCATGATGACAGCATTTAAACCAAGGTCGATCGATTGATAATTCCGAATTCCTAATTCCGAATATTACCAATGCTGCGCCCATACTTCTGAGGAGCGATCGCGATCGCTCCAAGTTAACCACGCTTGCCAGCGTCCGTGCATGGAGGCGAGCCACTTTTGCCATGCCAATTTTCCTTGACTTGGCAAGAACCGTAATAGCTGTACCAAACCCCAAGCATCTCGCGTACCTACCAAAACTGCCCAGATCGAGAAGGCTATCCGCCGTGCTGGGGTCAAGTGTTCCAGCAAAGACAGAGTTTCGTTGTACGTCATGTTGCTAAAAGCAGTTGCATTGAACTGGTTGCGTCGATCTTCGTCAAACCTTTGTCCGAGGTAGTGATCGACGACAATTGCGGGATCGTAAATCAGCTTCCAACCAGCTCGTTTTAGAGTCAAGCACAACATCAGTTCGTGATGCACCTGCGCTCCTGTACCCCGCATTCGCTCGTCAAAGCGGATATTAGCGATCGCCGAGCGCCGATAACTAGAGTTAACTCCTTTGAGTATGTCAACTTCACGGGCATTTCCCACCCCAAGATGGTGGTTGCCAATCGCTCGTCCAAACCACTGCAATCGACCGACGACCTGGGATTGACCTTCGATGAGCTGCGTGCCATAGTGCATTCGATCGCGTCCGCCTACACCACCTACTTTCTCATCTGCCAAATAGTGAGCTTCAATTCGCTCCAACCAATCGGTATGGGGTGCGGCATCGTCATCGGTAATGGCAATAATCTCTCCTTTTGCCACATCAACACCTGCATTCATCGCTGCTACTACCCCTGGAACGCTCACCTTGACAGTGCGTAATGGTAAGGCTTGAGGGTCTAATGCTGTCAATAGCTGCCAAGTTTCAGTATCGCTATCGCGGACTACTACCAGCACCTCGTCTGCCGGTCGAGCCTGCTTCTGTAAAGCTGCTAAACAGCGTGCCAAATCCTGCGAACGGCGATAAGTAGGTATCAGAACAGAAATCATCATGACTTGCTAACTCCACGACTCACCCGATTAGACTTTTAATAGCTTGACTATTGACCCAGGTGTAAAGCTTAGGGTAAGAGCAGCTATAGTACGTAAATTTAATTTGTATTGGATTGCTTTCCAGAAATGGGGACGTGCAGCCGCAATTTGTTCGGACCGCATCAAACCAATTCCCAAAGTCGTGTGAGATTGTGCTAGCTTGGCTCTAAAATATGCGCGAAATTCTTGTAAATTCTCGTCTGCCATAAACTGTTCGTAACAAAAGATCCCTGCTTTCCCCGTGCGAATTTTTGCCTGCACGTTCTTTTTGCCACTGATTTGCGTCTCTGACTGCGGGTGAATGCGGTATCGCGTCAATCTTGCGGGATAGTAATAAGCACCCTTACCAGATCGGCAAGCAAGATATGCCAAGTAGAGATCCCAAAACAATCCTACTTCCAGTGGTATGCTATTCCAATCAATCGCATCTCTACGGATTACAGTTGCAAGTGCGATGAATACGGACTGGTCTACGACGCTCAGCTGGTAAAAAGGTTGGTAAACTCCTTCTTCGAGCCGCGATCGCTTCCAATACCGTGTATTTTTCTCAGTTTTTAGATAATCGATCTTATCGTCTGAATCAATCACGTAATGATCGCAAAAAGCGACAACCAAATCTGGATTAGCATCGAGATAAGGTACGAGTTTTGCTAAATAATCTTCATTCCACAAATCGTCATCGTTTAAACTCGCAACATACTTGCCTTTTGCTTCTTTAAATGCACTCGTAACATTTAATGCAATGCCTAAGTTTTGCGGATTGCGACGCAACCGAATGCGAGAGTCTTGAAACTCATCAATAATTGGTTGAGGATTGTCAGGACTGCAATCGTCAGATACGATAATTTCGATATTACAATATGTTTGGCGTACCGCACTAGCGATCGCTTTTCTCAAATATTCTGGGCGATTGTAAGTAGGAATAATAACACTAACTAACGATTCTTGTACTCTTACATTTGTAGACATAACTAGTCATTCATTATTATAATAACTTTTCGCTGACCGTATTCAGAAAACGAAGCGCCGTAGGTACGGGACTGTAATTTTCTAGCGCCCACTGTCTGCCTTCTATAGATATTTTTTCTAAAATTTCTGGTTCGCTGGCTATTCTATCCACGGCTAGTTTGATATTGCTCAGATCGATCCCAATGTAGTGTCGCCAGTTTTCTGGCATTACTGGAATCAAAAAACCGTACTTGTCAAAATCCTCGCGCACGCTGACACATCCTGCCGTAAGTGATTCCCAGTACCGCCAGTTATCCCAATCTGTAATCCGGTTTGATTTCCACTCTAATTTACTGAGAATTTTTTTGAGCAAGCGGCTTGTTGCTGTAGAAGGATCGCGAGGCAAAGGAGTGACGAAAAAACCGCCAAAACAGGCGCAAGCAGCGTAATCTTTTAAACTTTGGAAGTAACGTGGCGAATGTCTTCTCCCTGTTTGCGACCACTGCATGTAGTGATAAGGTTCTGTGGAAAAGTTATCTAAACCTTCAATGACATTATTAACTGGTAGAACTGCATTGATTTGAACCAAAAGTTCTTTTCGGACTATTCGCCTTACAGAGTGCTTAATTTTATGAGGTTCTCTAAAATTAACGAGTAATTGTCTTTTTCTTGCTTGAATAGGTGGGACGTCTTCTAGTTCTCGCAACATCCGGCTAGATATTCCCTGTGCCCAAGGACGAATATTATCGGGATATTTGAAGTAACGGTTACAACAAACCTTAAAAATATAATCAAACTGGCGAAATTCAGGATTATAAGCGTGCGTTTTACTACCATCATCGCTGTCTAGATAAACAGTGATATATTTCCGACCTGGATGAAATAAATGTTGTGGAAAAGGCTTGTTCGCCACTCGAAACCAATCTTGATTGAGGACGACAATTGAGCAGTCATCAGGTGTCACATCTGGATCGTGGCGAAACAAATACTCTTCCGTGTCTGGAGCCAGCCGCCAATAGTTGATATTGGCATAAGCATCTATTCCTAGAGCTTTCAATCCATCGCCCAGGCAAACCATCGTGTGGGGATATCCCGTTTTTTCAGGAGTATCCGGTGGAATGCAATAAAAATACACTTTGCCACTAAAATCAGTCGCTTCCATTCAGATGTCTCCAATTATGCAACTTATTTTCGATCGAGCGTCTCTTACTAAGCATAATTTATACCTTATTACCGATCGCAGGAACGATTTAAGCCATCCTCACTGATGTAAAAATACCTGACGTAAAAAATCTATATCTTTTTTGGTCGCAATTAAACCAGGAGGGTGCACTTTTAAGAGTAGTGGGTAGCCTGCGAGCAAGCAGACCAGGCGAAAGACTGTCGAAATGAGTAACGACCAGCCCGCACCTTCTAATCCGTAAAGGGGAATCAGTACTAGCAGGAGGGGTACAGTCACCAATACGCTGATTGCTTCTACAACGGTCAGCGCTCCTGGTCTACCCACAGCCATAAAAGCTTGAGCCAAAACCCAGGCTGCGCCTCCAATGACGATTTCGCCACTTAGGATGCGAAAAACAGCGACAGCCTCAACAAATTTAGGACCGTAAAGCAATTGAATCAAAAAAGGAATTGGGATTGCCACAGCTAGGGCAACTACCAAAGTCACAGCCGTACTGACGCGCACTGCTCGCCCAGTTACAGCAACTACCTCTTCAATCGGACGTGCCGCAATTTTAGGTAGCAAGACGGTAATAGTCGAGCTGTGAAATAAACCAAGCATTCGAGATACGCTCAGAGCTAGCGTATACAAGCCCATCGAAGCAGGACTTAACATAGTAACTACTAGTGCTTGATCGATCTTCTCGGCTAAAGTCCCGAGTAAATTCATGCCATAAGCGCGAATACCGTAACCGACAAGCAATCGATAGGCACTGTCTAAGCCTCTCCAACGGGGGCGAAAGCGCTGCCACAAATATCTGGACATCCAGAAAAATAAGGGTAACCCAGGTATGCTGTAGGCTAAAGCAGCAGTAAATGGAGTCAGTCGCTCGGTCAACGCCAATCCACCCAAAAGGGCTAAAGTAAATAATGGTTGTAGGGAGCGGAGTTGATTGACAAAGGTAAATTCGTGGTTTGCTTCCAGAATTGAGAAGAAAATTTCTGTTAACAGGACGATCGGAGCTAAGATCATGTACCACTGGGCAAAGCGAATCACATCTGCCGAGTACTGTGGTAAGAACCGTGGCATGAATACGATGCCAAGCATCATGGCAAATAAACCCAGTACCACACTCAACACGAGAGCTGCCGAAAAAAGTTCCGATTCTTTTTCTGGGTGACGCTTGAAGTTGTATTGTATGGCAGCAGGTAAACCCAGCATTAACAGGTAAGCTAAAAATTGCGGCCAAAGGGCGATCGCATTATATTCACCTCTTCCTTGCGGCTCCAAGGCTCTAGATGTAATAATTCCAGTGCCCATATTGGCAGCTAGCACGAGTATTCTTGCCATGACTGTCTGCAAAGTAGCAGCAGTAGAGCTGCGTCCATTCAAGACCCACTGAACTCGACTTCTGACTGCTTTCATCGACCAAACTCCCGAACCATCAGTACTCGATCTTGGGTTATGACCTGTTGTTGAAGCGATCGGTATTGCTGCTCAGAACAGGATTTTGCCATCCTAGTTGGTTCAATCCATCTGAATGTATTTATTCTCATGTTGCTATCGGAGCTTGGTTTTGTAACTGCACTAGATGCTAGCTGGTAGCTAACAGATGAAAATTGTAGATGAGTTGAAAATTCAGTGATGTAGTCTCTGACAACACCCGAACAAACAACTGTTAGGCGTTTAGTGCTTGTACTCCACTCCTAAGGAGCGCAGTTTTTCTACGCTGCGATCGGACTGCGGTTCTTGGTGTCGCGTCTCTAAAAGTTGATTTTTGTCTAAACTCAGCCTTACCACTTGCTCCAGAGTCAGATAGTGTCGTTCGACAATCCCGATATCCCCTCGCAAGGCATTGAATAGCTTCGGCAATCTATCTAAATGATATTTATGCAGCCATTGTGCCAAAGCTTCTAGTTGAAAGCGTCCGTAACGCTCCAGCAAATTTTTTGACTCGCGCTTTGAGTCATTTTCTCGTAGTTTAGTATTAGCTGTTGCTATTAATTGAAATTTGTATAGTCTAAATAGTTTACCTCGCTTGCTCGCATACCACTGCCGCTCGTAAGAGAGTGGGTTTGCCGAGCGCAGATAAGATATGCAGAACAATGCTAGCAGTACAGGACTGAGCAATAAGATTAACAGAGCGGCGATCGCTCGCTCGAGCAACTCCTGCAACTTCCCACCGATCGTGCTTCGTTGCTTTGCTTTTTTTAGTTGCGGTGGTAGCCGCAGGAATGTTGTTTTGTTTACCTGAGCGCACGCATCCGCCCAAAGTTTTATCTCTGCCTCGCCAAGATTGGCATCAAGGTAAACTCCTTTTACTGATGACAGCTTTAAACAATCTACCAACCATCTCTGGCTGTCAAGCACAGAGAGATAAATTTTTCTAGTTGTCGTTCCTAGATTTACGATCAGATATTTTTGTCGCCACCTCAGTTTATAGCGCAGAAATCGATCGGCTTGGGGCTCTCGCTCAATAGTGGAGCTATTAGGCATAATTCCAGCTTTAGATGTTGACATGTAATGGGTATAGTGTTTTGCTTCCCTAAGCAGGGATGGAATATAGGTAAGTGCAAATTGTAATCTCTTATAGAGATATTTATTTGCTTGCTGCAAACTAACTGATAAAGCGATTTGTCAAAACAATTTAAAGACTATGACCTCGACTTGGATAAAGTGGCAATTAAAAAGTATTAGATTTGTATGTCTTAAATAAAATGACACGTTGAGCTTACGTGATTTCGGAATTAAACGAACAAATTTATACTTATGTTATGCAAAATCTCTTGAAACAACCACAATATCGGTCATCTTTCACTGTTTCTTTACAGTGAATCCTCGAACTATATAAAATTTTTATAAAAAATCTATAAACTTTCCGCAATACCACTAATTCTTGTTAGTAGCGAGCGTAAACTGCCCTAGGGTATAGACTTGAAATTTAAGGTTGAGTAATTGGCACACTACCCCAACAAAACTTGGCGCACCTGTAATACAATCTGCTGCCAATCAAAATGAGTTGCGGCATACTGTCGACAAGCAGTTCTAGAAGGTAACGAACTTGGATTAGTCAGTGATTCTTCTAATCTTCGAGCGATCGCAGTTGCCTCGCTCGTAGCAGAGATTAATTCTGGTGAAAACGGCTCTAAAATTTCTGGCATCCCGCCTATAGGCGTACACAACACGGGAGTACCGCAAGCAAGAGATTCTAAAACTGTTAAACCAAAACCTTCTAATGATTGGCTGGGCATGACACAAAGATCCGCCGCTTGGTAAGCGATAGGCAACTGCTCGTCTGGTAAAAAACCTAGAAACTTTACGTGGTCTTGCAGTTCCATCTCTACTACTTGTTGCTCTAGAACCGGTTTGAGCGGTCCTTTGCCAGCAATAGCCAACCAGACATCGGGAATTTTCGGCTGAATTTGTGCCAAGGCTAGCAATAATTTGTCTAAACCCATGCGATGAACCAGGCGGCGGGGTGCGAATAGAATCAGTCGGTCTGAAGGAAAATTTAACTGAGTTCGAGCTTGTTGCCGCGATAAGTTAGGCTGGAAGCGCTGTAAGTCAACCCCACCTGGTATGACATTAATTTTGTTCCACGGAACTTGATATGTTTGATGCAAAATATTGCCAAAGGCGCGGCTGAGCACAATAAAGCGATCGCAGCGACGATAAACTGTTTTTTCCACCAAGTGTTGTTTTAATAACACGCTGAGTTGACTGCTTCCTTCCTGAGCGCTTTCTAATGCCCAAGGACCGTGAAAAGTAAAGGTTAATGGTACGCCTTTAGGTAAGTTCTGCAACAATGGCAAACTGTACAGAGCAAAATTAAGGTTAATTGCGTCTGGCTTCTGCAATTGCCGATCGGCAAAGTTGCAGCGGGTTGACCACAATCGCTGCCAGAGGGGACGATCGGGCTCCGCCAAATTGATTAACTCGACTGCTGAGTTGGGTACTGTTGGTAAACCCAGACCGTATAGAGTAACGCGATCGCCTGCTGCAGCGAGATGATGCGTCAGTTCGTATACGTAGCGATCTAGTCCTCCTGGCGTGTGCGGAAACCAGCCCATACCAACGCAGGCAATACGCGCAGGTGTAGCTACAGAGTTATCTTGTTTCGGCAAACGGTCTGATATCATCTAAGCCCGTGACATAAGTTAAGTATTAACGGTAGCAACGCGGGAGCATTTGCGGTTTCTGCTGTTATATTTAAGCATTTACTAGCTGGTTTAGCACGCTCGATTTAGCATGAGGAGAAAATTCAACAAAGTTACTAAATCTCCAACACGGCGATCGCCAATGCAAGAATGTACGCTACTTAGTTAGAGGCATTACTGTAGCAATCGTTACCGTTAACTATACAGTTAAGTCAATCTCTATATTTACAGTTCAACATTAAGTTGTAGTAGCGTTCGTTGACATCTCTATAAAGTTAGAACTTTGCTCGGTTGAGCAGCACGCGTACAGTAAAACCTCAACTCGGCAATGCTCGCCCTACTCTAAATCTATCGATCTAGCTCTTAACTTCTAGCTTATGTTCGTTGACCAAAAGTATCAATAATTTCTGTAATTACACTCCGATATTTCTGAGAAAAATTTTCTCGCGTATGATTGGCTCTCACAAATTCCCACGATCGCCGTGCCATTGCTTTCAATTCTGCTGGAGGCAGGCTAGAAATTTTCTGAATCTCTTTTTTGATTTCTACTACGGAAGCTTCTTTTAAGATAACTCCATAATCATCTCTGACATCTACACTAGTTTCATAAGTCACAATTGGGATTAAACCGGCGTGCATACAGATGACTACACAACCACCGCCACCTTCAGAACATGAAGGATAAATAATGCCCAGACAAGAATTAGCGAGTTCGACAAACTCAGGACTGCTGACATCGATCCATCCATAAGTATGAATGTTAGCAGTGTGATAAAGTTCTTTGTAAAAAGCTTTTTCAAAATCTACCTCTCTACTAACTGGACCGACAATAGTTAGATGGTAGTCCGGCATTTCCGCAAAAGCTTCCAAAGTCAGATCTAGTCCTTTATGAACTAAACCATTGCTACCAAACCATAAAAAACGTTTACTGCAGGCTGTAAAATCTTTTTCCTCTGGAAATGGGTAAACTTCGGTTGTCGAAATTGGCACGCGATATATTGGTTTGCGAGCATACTTAAAAGTATTGATAGTAAATTCATTTCCTAAAACGATAGTGCAATCCGCATACTCAATTCCCTTATTAGGTAGCTCAAACCTGTTATTGCGTATAGTTATACCCCTTCTCTGTTGTAAAGCGTACAGTCGATTGCACTCAGCTGCATTATGAAACACGATATGGGCTGTATCAGCATACAAAATTCTGATACAATCTCGATCGAGTAATGGAGCTAATCTTTCTAGATTATGCCGACAGTCAATCACAATAGAGTAATGCTTTTTCGGCACGAATACGTCATTAAATAAAGTAATAACATCAATGCAATAACCTAAATCCAAAAAGATTTTTACCATCTCTAGAGATTCCCAATGATGGGTATGCTTATTGCAAATTGTCTCGGTAGACTTGGCAAGAAATGGATCGAGGTTATATGAAATTAAAACGTTTCCTTTAGCTGTACCTTCTGGTTTAAAAGAAACAACTGTCAGTCGAGCGATTCGACCTTTAATTTTGCTAAAAACAAAATTACAATAGTGCCATAGACGATAAAAAAACTTAGCAATCATTGTTCTTTGTTGCTATCTATACCGACGATATTTATATATCTGAACTCTGCTTTTCGATGAAAACAGGGTTGCTATTTTAGTTTACTATGAACATTAGAGTTACTATTTTAGTTTACTACGAACATTTTCCATTCTTAATAACTTGTAACTATGTAGTCGGAGCGAGTTTATTCTTTGAAAAACAATTCGTAGGGCGAAAAAAATCGTCGCAAGAACCCACGACTTAAACCAGGAATCTGCGATTGATAGGTTTCTATAGCTCGATGCTTCCGCTCTCGAACGGAATTAATCGGTAGTCGATAAGCGCGAGCGAGATCTTTCCACTGAAGTTGAAATGACAGAGGATTTTGCCAGAAAATCCAAATGGGATATTGTAGTAGCTCCACCTGCATTCCAGACTGGGCGATCGCAGTTCGGACGAGATCGTAGGTTGCTTCGTGATCCGTATGAAAATCCTTGCGATGAGGAACGTAAACTTCCCCTGGTGCATTTTGTTGTAACAAATGAACGATCTGCGCGACTAAGTTTTGACGCGATTCGCTCGTCAAGCTAGCCAACGTTCCATCAACTCGATCGAGAAAAACAATATCCGAGTCATCAACCCCAAGAATATCCAGCGCAGTCTTAGCTTCTTTTTTACGTAAGTTGATAAATTCAGCCATCTCCATAGGCTGAAGGCTACCATAGCGCCCGTCAGTCATAAACACGACTTTCACTGTGACTCCCTGCTGCCGTTTGAGGGCGATCGCACCGCCGCACCCTAGGGTTTCATCGTCCTGATGAGGAGAAAAAACGATCGCCGATTTCTGGCTGAATGCTAGCGGTCTGCTTTTGCGCGCTACGAGCCATAAAAATAATAAATAAGAAGTGAGATTTCTCAGGTTTAAGCCGATAAGAACTTTGAGCCTGTTGACAATTTCTTTGACTCTTTTTTGACTAGCCATAGTAACCGTAACCGATCGCGTGTTTCCAACTCAGATTTACAACTTATATACGCCACAACTACTAGCGAAAACTAAAGCAGTTATGATAAATTTTCCAGCAAACCACGTAGCGTAAAAACAACAGAACGATTGTGACTTTAAGTGCAAGCTGTTTTTAACTGCTGATGAAACCAATTAACAGTGGAAACTAAACCTGTTTCCAGAGGAATTTTAGGCTGCCATCCTAATTTATCTGACGTATAGGTTATATTTGCCACTCGCACTTTTTCTACTGGTCGGTCGGGCAAAGCACCAAACAAAGGTTCTATTTGCGGATTAATTATTTTGGTCAGTTGTTCTACGAGCGCACGAATAGAAACCAAGTTACCCGAACCCAAATCGAAGGTATATCCCTCAACTCCAGGCACTCTTGCTGCTGCTAGCATACCGTCAACCACATCATCTACGTAAATCCAGTCAACTTCTCGCTTGCCACTAGCTAATTTGGGAGCTTCGCCCCGAAGTAGAGATAGGGTAACGGCAGGAATAATTTTATGAATGGGTTGCCTAGGTCCGTAGGTCATAAACGGACGCACGAGAACTACAGGTGTTTGATAAAGATGGTGAAACATCCGGCTGTAAGCACCACTAGCCAACTTAGCAGCAGAATATGGGGAAATTGGAGCGACTTCACCTTGTTTTGGTTCTGGTTCTTCTAAAGATCCCATCATGACTACGCGATCGCACTGTATTTGAGTAGCTACAGTCAAGATATTGACACTACTAACTACTAAGCTTTGAAATGTTGGCAACACCAACTCTAGATCGGCTGCGCCAGTAATCAGTCCAGATAGATGAAATACGATATTGGGCTTAATTGTCTGAAATAGGTTTTGCACGACTTCGATATTTTCCATATTGCCTTGCCACCAATGCAGCAAGTCATTATCTGTCCTGCGTTCTGTACGAGAGATAGCATGAACTTCCGCACCGTTTTGACACAGGCGATCGCACAAATGAGAACCCAAAAAACCGCTCGCACCCGTGACTAAAACTTTCTTTCCTAATAATTCTGCTAGCGAATCACTCATCTCAACTTCAACTGGTTTGGCAATACATTCATCTTCTTGGTCTTACTGTAGCTTGCAGTCAGATTTACTCACCTATAAATAGGAGTATTTTATGAGAATTCTTTATGCTTTCATACTTGGTTCTGGCTTGACTTTCAATAGCTCGCAGCTCGCCAGAGCATCTGCTGCTTGCTTAATGACATCAAAACTGAGTTGCGATCGCTCGGCTATATCTAATAAACTATGTTCGCCATCAGATAAGTTTAGAACCCATAATAAAGCTAGCTCATTCACTTGCTCTTCTGCATGACCTCCTACAACTCTATAGAGTCCTCTTTTTCCCAGACGTGGTTCGCATTTAGGATTTTGGTTTAAGTAAGTACGATTATTTTCTAATACGTGCAAAATCGACAAAAATTTGGCAAACGAATCACCTAAATATTCGGGTTGAACGAAGCTCAAATTATCTGCGGAAGTGTGATACTCAGAGTACTGACCGTGGGAAGAGCGCATAAAACAACCTACAGGCAAATTAAACCCAGGGGAACAATATTGCCGTTCGTCATAACCGTAGGGAAAAAAGTCAATAACTTGATATGCCGATCCAGAGTGTTGCATGACGTGGATTGCAGCTTTATCTATATCTGTATCGCCACGACGACTTTTTTTATAAGTATATTTTCCAGCGTCACCTACGCCAGTCACAACTAAGCCGTGAGCGATTTTATTGACATTTTGCTCGTTTAAAGCTAGCCACGTGATAGAACCGATCGTACCTGGAATGAACAAGAATCTATAAGAATATCTTCTTTGTTGAATTTGACTGAGATGTTTGGCCAGCAATGTAGCTAACGATATACCAGATAAATTATCGTTGCATAGAGATGGATGGCAAGTATGACAGGAAATTAGAATTTCTGCTTCTGTTTCCCCTGGTAAATAATATTCGCCATAGGTTAGATGTCCAGGTTCTAAACTCGACTCAATACAAACTTCGTATTCTTCATCTTCTAGCGTTAGTAATTGCTCGTGACTCAAGCAAAAACCCCAAGTTTCTTTATAGTAAGAAGTTCTATAGGGAATGCGATCGGGATATTCTGGTAGCGTATGTAGATGTGCTTTCAATTCAGATAAAGTAACGATCTTATGCACGGGAACGCTATAGTTGACGACGTGCAAATTGCACTGTTGGAAATCTACAATTCTTTCGCCTTTTAAATTCTTGATATATGCATCTTCAATATTCCATTCTTTTGGTATGCTCCAGTCAAAAACTTCCGTACCTGTAGGAATTTCTGCTATTTCTAGAGGAATGCATTCTTGAATATTTTTTAAAGTCTCGCGTACTCCATTGCCTGTAATACTACGACAAATTGGATATAGCTGAGATATCATCTGGTATATTTGTCGTCCTATATCATTTGAGTTGAGAGATTTCCTTAGTTCGGATAAATTATTAATTGCTAGGCTAGCTTGAACCATAATATTACTCCTACAGCACTATTGTTACTAAGTTTATATAGTTAATTAAAGTTATTTTAACAGGTTCTGCAAGTCAAGACTATTTTCGACCAAAAGTAATAAATTAGTCGAAACAAGATGATTTGATATGTTTATATACTTATATATTTATGTGATACGTGAGAGTCAGATTTAACGCTCGGGACGTGAGGGGCTGTTTGTCAATTTCAAATGCTAAATTTCTTCAGATGTTAAGAGGCGCATGGCTCGCTGTAAATCTGCTGGAGTACCGATATCTAAGTACGATCGGCGATCGCAGATCTCTGCTTCCACTTGCAAGCCAGCATTAATTGCAGCTTGAATGACATCTCCAATTGGAACTTCGCGTGGCGGAGAAGAACTTTTGTGTCGCTCGACTTCTAGCTCAGCGACAAACTGATGTAGAAACTCTGTAAAGCTTGGTTTCCAGACAGCAGCACACCAGCTATAACGCAAGTCACTTTGGGTCGGTTTTTCAATAATTTGCCTGACCCGTCCTCGCTCGTCGAAGTCAACCATACCACCTTTGTGCGGCTGCTCGAACGGTAGCAAGTTGATCGCTACATCGGCACTTCCAGCATAAAGTCGCGTTAGCAGACGCTTGTACGTATTATCTGGCTGGAAGAGAATATCGGGAAACCCCATCGCGATCGCCGCATCTTTGACAAAAGGATAAGCTCGATCCAGCGTGTATGGAACGCCAAAGGGTAAGCCTACTACTAGATAGCCCAAGTCCAAATCTACGATGTTGCCATCACCAAAATAAGCAGGAATATCCCATTTTCCAGGACGCAGGAGAAAGAAAGCTTTCCGAATCCCTGCCATTTGCATCTTCTCCAATAAATAGTGAGATACAACTTTGGGACGCAGGCTACCATCTTGCTGAGAGCGAAAGCCGATCGGATACAGCTCTTTGCTACAAGGTAGGGGAGAAATGCGAGTTGCCTGTCCCCCTGCTGGTAACAGTCCGATGACTTCATGCTGTGGATTGTAGTTATAAGTTGCCATACTGACGATTATTGACAGGAGAGCGATCGCAAGCGCCAAGTGCCACCGCGATCGCTCACTTAAATTTAAATATATAAACTCAGCTTATGGTGGAGTAGCAACAGCACCCGAAAGTACCGTTGGATCGAACACGAGTACTGCATCCTCGGTAGGAGGCAGAGTGTCGTACTGGACGACAATTTCTTCCGGAATATGGACGAAATCGTTCGCCCGGAGAAAATCTCGTAGCGTCGTACCCGTGCAGGCAGAATCGATATTTGGCGCACCCTGCTTCGCCATAACATCATCTAAATGCACGGTTCTAAAGTCGATGCTCCAGCGCGTGCGTCCTGTCGTGTTAGGAACGGTAGAGTGCATTTGTGCGGCTGAGAAGATCGTAACCCCGCCAACCTGACTCACGATCCGAATTTGGGGATCGAGTTCCATCGGTTCTTCTGGGTGAGGTTGCTTGCGCGTATCTTTTTTGATGTGTTGAGCGGCGTTTTTGCGGCTTTCCTTATTCCATTCATAGTAGTTGTAACCACTGGAGCCATTTTTGACTGGCTGAGTCCAGTAGCGGGGATGGAAAGCCATAACGTTATCCGATTCTACATCATAAATCGGCAACCACCAGTTCAACTGGCACTGAGCGGCAGAGTACCAGGTATCGCGATGGGGGTGAAAAGCGTAAGCAATACCTGAAGTCAAGTAGCGATCGCTTGTAGCCGTGCGCAAACGCGGTACGTCAAAATATGTTTTTTCTATATCGCATCCTAGTTCGCTCAGGATACCTCGAACCAACTCTTTAGATTTTGGATGGTGAATGAATTTAGGCTTGAGTTCTGCCAAAATTGCCGCGTACTGTTCCACAGGCATATAATGTTGTGCTTCTGGGGGATACAGAGGTGCAAAGGCTTCTTCTGCTAATTGGCGAGCAAACTCAGTCAATGCGATTGCGCTTTTGCAAGGAGAGTAGACAAATAGCTGCCCGTTGTAAAGCTGCTGCCGTCTCTTCTCATCGCTCATCGTTGAATCAAAAAAAACTGTATTCAAGTAATGACCTCTTATTCGGTGATCGGCGATCGATCGTCAATCATCAGTTATCAATGGTCTGAAATTATCGGTCTGTGACGAGCGATTTTTACTCCTCACAAATGACCGACGATCGACCACCAAATGACAACTGACAACCATAACGCAAGATCTTGTAGATCGCCTATGGTTTGCTATTTAATTAATACCGTTTCCAATAAAGCCCATTCCAAATCTTTACGAGAAATTTCGCTCACTGGTAGCTGCCACTGAATCCCTAAAATCGGATCGTTATAGCGCAACCCCCGCTCGTATCCAGGCGCATAAGATTTATTCATCTGGTACACTACTTCTGTATTATCGTCAAGCGTTTGATAGCCGTGAGCGAACATTTCTGGAACGTATAGTGCCCTATGATTATCGGCAGTCAACTCCACGCCAATATGAGACAAGTATGTAGGAGAGTCGGGGCGCATATCGACAATACAATCGTAGATCGCTCCTTGAGTGCAGCGAACTAACTTTGCCTCTGTCGCTGGAGCAACCTGGTAATGCATCCCTCGCAACGTACCTTTTTTATGATTGAAGGCAATGCTGCACTGGACATTTGTAATTTCTAAGCCACGAGCAGCAAATTCGCGATCGCAAAAAGTCCGTGCGAAAAAACCCCGACTATCCTCTTTTGGCTCTATGTCAATGATGTACGCTCCCTGGAGCGCAGTTTCAGTAAAAAGCATAGGCTTGGCAGTGGTGTCAGCTAGCTATAGTAGACAAAATCTGATGCTGGATCGCTGAATAAACTCTTATTTCTGGAATCGGCACGACAAACTGTCCGCCCCACTCGGCGATATATGCCATCTGGGTCATAATCTCTTCTTTCAAATTCCAGGGTAAAATCAATACGTAATCGGGCTGTGTTTCGCGGATTTTATCTGGGTGCAGAATTGGAATGTGAGTTCCAGGTAGGAATAACCCTTGTTTGTAAGGGCTGCGATCTACGGTATAGTCAATAAAATCTCTGCCCACGCCGCAGTAATTTAGCAGGGTATTGCCTTTAGCTGGCGCACCGTAGGCAGCGATTGCTTTTCCTTGTGATTTAGCTTCGATCAGAAATTTCAGCAGCTTGCGCTTAGTTGCTTTAACTTGTTCGCCAAATGTCAAGTAAGTTTCAATATCTTCTAATCCAGCCGCCGCCTCTTTTGCCTTCAGTTGCTTGACACGGTTGCTAACTGCTGGTTCTACTGCATCGTTATGCTTACCGTAAATTCGTAAAGAACCACCATGTGTCGGGATTTCCTCCACATCAAACAACGTTAATCCATGCGCGGCAAACATTTTCTCTACTGTAATAAAGGAGTAGTAAGAAAAATGCTCGTGATAAATCGTGTCAAACTGATTTTGCTGCATCAGTTTTAACAAGTGAGGAAATTCCATTGTCAAGATGCCATTTGGCTTCAAGACGATTTTCATGCCACCGATAAAGTCGTTCACGTCGGGAACGTGAGCTAGAACGTTATTTCCTAATAACAAATCTGCCGATTTTCCTTCTGCCACCAATTCTTTAGCTGTATTGACACCAAAGAATTTTACCCAAGTTGGAATTCCTTTTTCAGCTGCTGCTTTAGCTGTGTTTGCGGCTGGTTCTACTCCCAGTACTGGAATACCCTTTTGATGAAAATATTGCAGTAAGTAACCGTCATTGCTAGCTATTTCGACGACTTGGCTAGCTGAATTAAAGTTGAATCTTTCTACCATCAACTCGGTATAAGCTTTGGCGTGTCTGAGCCAGCTTTCAGAGTAGGAAGAAAAATATGCATAGTCGCCATCCCCAAAAATATGTTCTGGAGATTCAAATTCCTCTAACTGTACCAGCAGACAGCGATCGCAGACGTATGTGTGAAGTGGATAAAACTTCTCGGCACGGTTCAGGTGTTCTGAAGTTAAATTATCATTTGCTATAGGTGACATGCCTAAATCTGCAAAAGTATATCGCAGTTCGTTGCCACAAAAACGACACTTTTTACTCACTATCCGACTTCTCCTACAATTCAGAGCTAAATTAGAAAATAAATTCCACTCAAAGAGTGGAAACTTAAGTTTGAGCGTACAAAATTATTTTGGTTGATTCCAAAAGAAATCTTTATCCAACTGCCCAGTCTGCAATAGATACTCTAATTGCTTCAAGCGAGTAAACCCTCTGGAAGTAAATACATCAGCAGTCATTTGAATTCCACTAAACAACTCAAAGAACTGCTTTGCTCCCCGTCGCGCATCCCACTCGCATTTAAATCCTGGCAAAGTCGAGTTAATCTTCTCAAAACTAACTCTGTAGCTGCGATTATCCGCCCCACTGTCACCGAAACTCACCTGACAGCCTGGAAAAGCTTCTGCTACAATTTCGGCAATCTCTCGCACTTGGTAATTGTGCGCCGTATCCCCGACATTGAATACTTGATTGTGAACGATATCCCGTGGAGCTTCTAGGGCACAAATAATCGCTTTACATATATCTAGCGCGTGTACTAAAGGTCGCCAAGGCGTACCATCACTCGTCATTTTGATTTCCTTTGTCGTCCATGCCAATCCAGATAAGTTATTCAGGACGATATCAAAGCGCATCCGTGGCGAAGCACCAAAAGCCGTGGCATTTCTCATGAATGTAGGCGAGAAGCTATCATCTGCCATTGCTGCTAGATCTCGCTCTACTAAAGCTTTGCATTCAGCATAGGCAGTTTGAGGATTGACGGGAGAAGTCTCTGTTACGTCACCCTCGGTTGCAACACCATAGACGCTGCAAGAGGACATGTATACGAAGCGGCGAATACCAGCAGCTTTGGCTAAGTTCGCTAATCGTACCGAACCTTTGTGGTTAATATCGTAAGTAATATTGGGTGCTAGCTGTCCGGTAGGATCGTTGGACAGTTCCGCCATGTGGACGATCGCCTCTACGCCCTGCAAATCTTCTATAGTAATGTGGCGAATATCTTTATTTAAGGTTAGAGCAGTCGTATCAGTACCGTTATACAACCAGCCGACTTTGTAAAATCCGGTATCCACTCCCAGAACTTCATGTCCCCGTTTAATTAATAGTGGCGGTAGTAAGCAGCCTAAATATCCTTCTGTACCTGTAACTAATACTTTCATTCGTAATTATTCTTCCTATACTTTGACTGTGCTTGCTTGGAGGTACGATTGGGAAATTGCTTCGACGATTGCCTTACCAATTTCTAGCGAAGAGGTAGCGGCTGGGGAAGGAGCATTACAAACGTGCATGGCGTTTTTTCCCGGCACGAGTAAAAAGTCATCCACCAAACTACCATCAGCCTTGAGTGCTTGCGCTCTCACTCCCGCGTGAGTGGGCACGACATCTCGTTCTCGCACCTCTGGAATCAATTGTTGTAAACTCCTGACAAAAGCAGCTTTACTCCAAGAACGAACGATTTCTTTGAACCCTTCATCGGCATGTCTGGCAGCTAACTTCCAAAAAGCTGGATATGTTAGGACTTCTGCCAAATCTTTGACATCGAAATCGGTTTTGTGATATCCCTCGCGTTTAAAGCTGAGAACGGCGTTTGGTCCAGCGTGGACAGTACCATCAATCATGCGGGTAAAATGCACGCCTAAGAAGGGAAAAGCTGGATTGGGTACGGGATAGATCAAGCCTTTGACCAAGTAACGCTTTTCTGGTACGAGTTCGTAGTATTCGCCGCGAAAGGGTACGATCTTGGCTTGGGGATCGACGCCGCTCTTTTTAGCAATGCGATCGCTTTGCAGTCCGGCACAATTGATCGTAAACTTCGTTTCAAAGCTACCAGTGTTAGTCTCTAGGACTGTGCTGTCGCTTGTATGCCGAATTCGCTCTACTTTAGTACCAAGCTTCAATTCTCCGCCCCGAGCTTGAATTAATTCGACATACTTTTTTGCTACCTGCTTGTAGTCGACGATTCCGGTCGTAGGGACGTGAATTCCAGCTAAACAGCTAACGTGAGGTTCGTACTCCGCCACTTCTGCCGCACTCAATTTTCTTACGCCTAAGCCATTAGCCAAACCTCTTTCATAAAGGTTATTCAGTAGTGGCAGTTGCGCGTTAGTAGTGGCAATAATGACTTTACCGCAGACTTCATGAGGAATATCGTGCTGCTGACAAAACTCTACCATCGAGCGACTGCCTTCTCGACAGAATCTAGCTTTGAAGCTACCTGGCTTGTAATAAATGCCAGAGTGGATGACGCCACTGTTGTTCCCAGTCTGATGAGATGCCCAATCGTTCTCTTTTTCTAAGATCGAAATTTTGGCATCAGGATAGCGATCGCCTAGCGTCATAGCTGTAGCCAACCCTACTATCCCACCACCAACGATCGTGAAATCATACGTGAGATTATTATTCATGCGATTGAAGTGAATAAATTACACTTGTATGGGAAATTCACTTGTACGGACGGGCTTAGATCGTAAATCACTGATAATTTATCTGAAATTGAGAAATAAACCCACCCCTACTTAACTTTTGACTTGCCTACCATACCTTCCAAGGAGCGCTGCCACTGTTCCACAGTTCTTCAAGAATGTGCTTGTCTCGCAGCGTATCCATCGGTTGCCAAAAACCAGTATGCTTGTACGCTGATAGCCGATCCATCTGCGCCAGCTTTTGCAATGGTTCTTGCTCCCAAACTGTATTATCATCTTCAATCAAATCGATCGTTTCTGGCTCTAAAACGAAGAAACCGCTATTTACCCACGCTCCGTCACCATCCGGTTTTTCTCGAAAGCTAGTAATCTTAGTTTGATCTCCTTCCAGATGGATTGCACCAAAGCGTCCTGGTGGTTGGCTGGCAGTTAGCGTTGCCAGAGTATTTTGCTCTTTATGAAATTTGACTAACTCTTTTATATTGACGCTACTGACGCCGTCGCCGTAGGTGAAGCAGAAAGTTTCATTACCAATATGTTCCCTGACTCGCTTGAGTCTTCCGCCAGTCATGGTTTTATCACCTGTATCTACTAGAGTGACTCGCCAAGGCTCGGCATAACCGCAGTGAACGTTCATTTGATTAAAACGCATATCAAACGTTACGTCTGACATATGCAAAAAATAGTTAGCAAAGTATTCCTTAATTAAGTATCCTTTGTAACCGCAACAGATGATAAAATCATTAATACCAGAGGCAGAGTAAATTTTCATAATGTGCCACAGGATTGGTCTGCCACCAATTTCCACCATCGGCTTTGGTTTGACGGTGGTCTCCTCACTCAGACGAGTTCCAAGCCCTCCAGCCAGTATGACCGCTTTCATGCGAGTACCTCAAAACTTTGCAGGTTTTCTCTTGTTTTCCCGATCGACTTCTTTATCACTGTTCTGTTACTTTATAAATCAAGTATAAATTAACTATCTGCGTAACAATAGTAATATGCAGATTGCTTATATAGTGTAAAGACACAGTAAATATACTTTATGGTATATAAAAACTTAGTAAAGACTCGTAGAAGCCAAAGCTAAGTTTGTAAATCTTCTATTATTACAAATAGCAAGATCGAGAATATTCAACCCGACGCTCAAAACTTCTATTCGCGGCTAACTAGCGTTACACCCCCCAGTCAAGATATTTCTCAAGCTATTGCTGTCATACGCTCGACGAAACAACCAGGGCGATCGCCTCACAGAGCTATTCACACCCTACCTGGATAGTTGTTCGACCGCAACTCTAAATACTTTTCTCCTTAATCGAGGCGCGATCGCTAACTCGCTGCTCGAACTGAGCCTAGCACAAACTTGGTAAACAAGCCACAAAAACTTCCTATTTGAGAGCTTCTATTAGCAGATAAATAGCTTGGATGCAGCTAAAAAACCATTGAGAACACGTACGTAACGCTGTTTTGGCTAGATAAATTCAGTATTCATACGGTTACTTGCTACTTTGAGCTAATGTCATGATCGAGGCTACATTATGACGAGAGTTTTACTACCTTTATTGTCAATCGCTTTTATTTTTTCCTTTAGTACCCGACCCGAACAGAAGAATTAAGTGATGATGGAGCAAACTCACTCATTGACTTTTTTTCTAAAGGACTAAAGCTTAATTTTATATTATCACTAGATTTTGAGTAAACCATAATTTTCTATTTATATCTTTAGCTCCAGGATGAACGCAAAAAAATTGTAAGTAAATAAACTATCTTATGATGGCAGAACCGATAGCAAGTCATGATTTTGTCAGTCATCTTAATACTTTAAAGCAAGAGAGGTTCAGCGGGCAATTATTACTGAAAAGCTCTGTAGGGCAAGAATGGATTGTTTATCTATTTCTGGGCAGGATTTTATATGCGTCTGGAGGAAATCATACCGTTAGACGTTGGTATAGATACTTAAAATTGTATTGTCCGCAAGTTGATATCCAACAGTTAAAATTATCTGCTGTTCTCTCCAATACTGCAAATAGCTCGGATAACTGTTGGGAATGCCATTTGCTAAATGTAGGGATAGAGAAACAGCAAATAACCAGAGAGCAGGCAGGAAAAATGATTGCAGCGATTGTTGCTGAAGTTATGTTTGATATCACTCAAGCAATGCACGTAACATATCAGAGCAAGTCTGATAATATCGCATTACCGCAATTAGCATTACTCGATCCAGGACAACTATTATCAGAAGTGCAACAAGCTTGGCAGCTCTGGCAAAAAGCAAAAGTTGCCGATCGCTCGCCTAATAAAGCTGCAGTTATTAATCAACCAGAACAGCTTCGGGAACAAGTATCGCCTGCCGTGTATCAAAATCTAACTAAATTGTTAGACGGACAGCGGACATTGCGAGATCTATCAGTAGTTATGAATCGGGATGCTAAGGATGTCGTTTGTTCTCTGCTACCTTACATTCAAGCAGGGTTAGTCGAACTCATTGATATTCCAGATTTAGCACCGCCAGTCGCTCCAACAGCACCAGCTACACCGGCATCATCACCCTCTGGCAAAGGACCGCTAATTGCTTGCATCGATGATAGCCCGTTAGTCTGTCAAAGCATGGAACAAATTTTGACAGCAAACGGCTATAGATTTTTTGCCGTTCAAGATTCTCTCCGAGCGATCGCTGGTTTGTTGAGCCGTAAACCAGACTTAATTTTTTTAGATTTAGTCATGCCAAACACTAATGGATATGAAATTTGTAGTCAGTTACGTAAAGTTTCTGCTTTCCGTATCACGCCCATTATTATTCTCACTGGTAATGATGGCATTATCGATCGAGTTCGTGCCAAAATTGTCGGGGCTTCAGACTTTCTAAGTAAGCCAGTAGATGCAGAAACAGTGTTGTCGGTAACGTCTAAACATCTCAACAGTAACTCTTTAGTAGAAGATCTATAAAATGACTCATCATGATGCAACTGTTCTCGTTTGCAATGCCTTAAATTCGATCTACTTTTAATCTGCCTAAATACTAGTTTATTTCCTTTGTTTCAGAGGTTGAAGCCATGAGTACAGTTTTAGTCGTCGATGACTCAATGACAGAAATGCAAGTCATCACTAGTTGCTTACAGCGCGGTGGTTTAAGCGTTCAAACAGCTACTAGTGGAGAAGAAGCTTTAGTTAAAATTAGTAGTCAAAAACCAGACGTAATTATTTTGGATGTCGTGCTACCAGGTCGGAGCGGTTTTGAGCTTTGTCGCGATCTCAAATCAGAAGCAGGAACGAGCATGATTCCTGTCGTCATGTGTTCCACAAAAGGTAGCGAAATGGATAAATTTTGGGGTATGAAACAAGGCGCAGATGCCTATATTACTAAACCTATCGACCAAGAAAAACTGCTACAAACTGTCAAGCAATTGCTGAAATGATTGAAATTAGTATAACGAGTGCTTGGCACATTTGCTAGCCAAGAACTGCTAGGAGAACGGTCATGATATCGGAATTTACAACCAGGGGTATAGTTGCAGGAAATCCAAACGCAGAAGAAGCTGCTGGTTCAAAACAGCAGTTTTTGCGGTTGCATCTGCCACCCGATACTACTGCCATATTGCCATTATCCCAAATTGCAGAAGTATTGACCGTACCCACTGCCCAAATCGTACCCATTCCCCATTTACCAGCTTGGGTGATGGGTGTTTATAACTGGCGAGGCGAGATTCTGTGGATAGTCGATCTCGGTCACAAGATCGGACAGGCTCCCCTATATCAACAAGGAACTAGTCGCTCTAGTTATACAGCAGTGGTAATTCACAGCACTCAGCACGTTGCCGAAAAACAAAGCGATCGCAGAACGGGTAAAAAAGTGCTGGGACTATTAGTAAATCGGGTGGAAGACATGGAATGGTGTAATCCTGATAATATTCAATCCCCTCCCGCTTCTGCTGTCACCCCTGAGTTAGTGCCGTATTTGCGTGGTTATTTTCCCAAATCTAATGGCGAAATCCTAGTGGTGTTAGATGGCGACTCCATCATCGCTGGAATGCCTCAACCAAAAATAGAGACTAGTTGAAATGCTTGAGCTAATTTCATTTCACAGTAGCACCAATGTGGGTGAAAGTTTCCATCTCATCACTGATTTCTAAGTTAACGACTTAAACTATGAATTCTCCTTCCCAACCAAATCAAGCTAAAAATACTCTCAACAATTATTCCATCGATTCTTCCGAGAGCAATAATGTAATATTTAGCGAGCAACAAGTACAGCCTGAATTTGATAATTTAAAGAACTTTAATCAAAAAAATAGCGAAGACAACAGCAAAGAAGAGCTGAGTCAACAACCGCTAAGCCGTCGTCAGAAAGGACTCAGCTTGCGGTTCAAAACCACAGCTTTAGCAGTTGCCCTTGGTACGCTTCCAGTCACGCTCGTTGGAGCAACTGCCTATTTTGTTGCTGACGCACAGATTGTTAAACAAATCAATCAATACAAACAAGACCGTGCTATTACTCTAGCAGAAAAGGTTAACCGCTTTATGCTTGAGCGATATGCAGAAATTCAAGCATTATCCGATCTCCCTATCCTTAGAAATCCTAAAGTACGAGCAGTAACGAGTCTCGAAGAAAAACAAGCGGTGCTAAATCGCTTTGCAAAGATTTACGGGTTCTATGACAGCATTGCCGTTGCCGACCTTGCTGGAAATACAATTTTGCAAACGCAAGGCGAAGCAGTTACAGGTCTCGGTGAGCGTGATTATTTTAAGGCAGTTACTCAAACCGATAGCGCTGTTATTACCCCCCCACGAAAGTCAGCATTGACTGGTGAGTATTCTATTTTTATGGCTGCGCCTATCAAAGATAGCGTTACGGGTAAAACAATCGCTGTGATTCGCTCGCGCGTACCTGCAAAATTCTTGGACGACGTTGTCAAAGGCTATGGCAGTAATGGAGACGATTACCATGTAATCGATTCCTCTGGAAAATTTCTCATTGCTGGAAGAAAGGATCACATCGGTAAAGATGCTCGTTCGCATTTTAGTGACTTTTCTCAGATCCAAGCCATTCGTCAGCCTGTTACAAAACTTGTAATTCATCAAGCAGATGGGGCTAAGCAACTGTTAGCTTATGCTCCCTTTGGCAAACTACAAGGTATGCCAGATCTAAACTGGGAAGTTGCCATTGCCAGCGATCCAGCCATTGCTTTTGCACCACAGAGTCAACTGCTGCTGACTCTGGTGCTTGGGACTGGCGTAGCAGCATTACTAGTGGGGGCGATCGCTGCTTATTTGGTCAACCGCGCTACCCGTCCCGTTTTAGACGCAGCGAAAGCAGTAGAGAAATTAGGTCAAGGTGAGTTAGATACTCGCTTGGTAGTAGAAGGAAAAGACGAACTAGCAGTCTTGGGAACCAATATTAACCAGATGGCAGGACAGTTACAAGACCTCCTACTCAGCCAAGCTGCCCAAACTCAACAAGCCAACTTCCTGGCGGAAATTGCTTCTGCGCGCGATGGTGGCTCGGAAGATTTAGAGACTGTCTTCAGCCAAGCAGTACAAGGAGCCAGAGAACTTTTAAAAGCAGATCGAGTCGTTGTCTATCGCTTCAATCCCAACTGGAGTGGCTACATTGCCGCCGAGTCAGTTCTACCTGGCTTGCCGCGCGCCTTCGATAACAACGTTGATGATGCTTGCATTAGCGAACAACTGCTGGAAGAATACAGGCGCGGTCGCGTCGTTCCTACTAGTAACGTCATGACGGCTGGTTTTCATCCAGAACACCAGCAATTGATGGAGCGGCTACAAATTAAAGCCAACTTAGTCACGCCAATCTTAAAAAACGAGCAGTTGTTTGGCTTGCTGATTGCCCATCACTGCGAACAAACTCATATTTGGCAACAAGGCGAGATCGACTTCCTCAAACAGCTAGCATCTCAGCTAGGGATTATTTTGAACCGCCTGTCATTCCTGGAACAGAAGCAAGCTGCAGTGGAGCGGGCATCAATGGTGAAAGATATTACCATCAAGCTAACTCAAGGTCTTGGCGTGCAGGAAATTATGGAAACTGCGGTGCAAGAACTGCGGCAAGCACTGAATAGCGATCGCGTCATTATCTATAGTTTTAACGACCAGTGGAAAGGCAGAGTCATTGTCGAATCTGTAAGTGATGGTTTCCCTAAAGCTTTAGGAGCAGATATTGACGATCCTTGTTTTGCAAAAGGATACGTAGAACGCTATCGTCAAGGGCGAGTACAAGCCACAGAAAATATCTACGATGCAGGTTTAACTGATTGTCATATTGCTCAGTTGCAACAGTTTGCAGTTAAAGCAAACTTGGTTGCTCCCGTAATTCGTAATAACGAACTTTTGGGTTTGTTGATCGCTCATCAGTGCGATGCCCCCCGTAAGTGGCAGCAAGAAGATATTGCCATGTTCTCCCAGGTGGCTACTCAAGTAGGACTCGCACTCGATCGCGCTTCCCTATTAGAACAGCAGAAGAATGCTAGAGAATTCCTACAGCGTCGCGCTTTAGAACTGCTGATGGAAGTCGATCCGGTGAGCCGAGGCGATTTGACAGTACGTGTCAACGTCACCGAAGACGAAATCGGGACGATTGCCGACTCCTACAACGCTACAATTAACAGCTTGCGGAAAATCGTGACACAAGTGCAATCTACTGCCAGACAGGTAGCTAGTACCACTACCAGTAACGAGCACTCGGTCGGCGAACTATCTCAAGAAGCATTACGGCAGACTGAAGCTGTTACTGCTGCTTTGGAGCGGATTCAGCAGATGTCAGATTCGATTCTTGCTGTAGCCAGTAGCGCTTCGCAAGCGGAAGCGGCGGTGCAGCAAGCAACTCAAACAGTAGCAGAAGGGGATACAGCCATGAACCGTACTGTGGACGGGATGATGGCAATTCGGCAAACCGTAGCAGAAACCTCGAAGAAAGTAAAGCGATTGGGTGAATCATCGCAAAAGATCTCTAAAGTCGTTAACTTGATTAGTACATTTGCCGACCAGACCAACCTACTGGCACTTAACGCTTCGATTGAGGCTGCTCACGCGGGCGAACAAGGACGAGGATTTGCGGTGGTAGCTGATGAAGTGCGAACCTTAGCGCGGCAGTCGGCAGAAGCAACGGCGGAAATTGAAAGCTTAGTGAAGGATATTCAGACAGAGACAAATGAAGTAGTAGCAGCAATGGAAGCTGGTACGGAACAGGTCGTGACGGGTACTGTACTAGTGCATGAAACGCGGCAAAATCTGCTCAAGATTACAGAAGCGAGTCAACAGATTAGCCAACTCGTAGCCGCGATCGCTTCTGCTGCGGCACTGCAATCTCAGACATCGCAGGTCGTGACTGCCACAATGACAGATGTAGCCGCGATCGCCGACCGCACTTCCAACGAAGCAACCGTAGTTTCTGCTGCATTCAAGGAACTCTCAAAACTGGCGCAAGAACTACAAACTAGTGCTAGTCAGTTCAAAGTTAGTTAGTGGAGAGTGGTGCGTGGTGCATGGTGAGTGAGAAGAGGTATCAATTTATCTCCCCCAGCTCCCTCAGCTCCCTCAGTTCTTCTCTTATCCCTACTCCCTCCCAATCGTATCCGCTTATGCTAAACTCTCGCCTCAAACAAATTTCTCAAGTCTCTAACTCTGAGGCAAAAATATCCCTGCAGCCACCGCGATCGCCACATCAATCTGCTGTTGGCAAGCAGCGTCACGGTCAACCGTGGAACAATTTTAGCTTTCGTACCAAGCTAACTTTATTGTTGATGTTGAGTGCAGCACTACCTATAGTCGTAGTGACGCAGAGAAATGCAACTGTCACGAGACAAAGAGAGATACAGAACGCTCAAACATTTTTACAAAAAGCTCAAGCTAGTTTTTTATCAAACTACGCCACTTGGGTTGTCACAGAAGCAGCTACTGAAGCTAATACGATCGCCGAAGTCGTACAAGCAATGGAAATTGACCTGCGCGATCGGCAGCAGACTGTAACTCAGCGCCAATTTCTCAATACCTTTTTGGGTAAATTTAGCGTTACAGATGGTAGTGGTTCTGTAGAAAAAAACATTCGCGTCATTGTAGGTGCTGACGGAAAAACAGTAGCCCAAAGTATTCGTACTTTATCAGAAGAATATTTAAACTTAGCTGTAAATAAGGTAGAACTCAATCCCCCCTACCGCCGGGTCTCTCTGTCCACTGGCATCAATTTAGGGGATGTACCGATCGTCCAACACGCTTTGCAAACAGGACAAGTTTTAAGCGGTCTAGAACTAATTAACAGTAATGTTCTCAAACGCTTAGGGCAAGATAAGCAAGCAAATATTGGGATTCGTCCCCAACCGACAGCAAACTTACTACCAAGCAAACAACCCTCTCCCAATGGAACTTACAATATTGATGGGGGGAAAGTGGGATTGGTAGGGATGGCAGTACAGCCAATTCTAGTAGGTAAAAAAGTTGTAGGCGCTGTCATTGTCGGTTCTGTCATTAACCAAGCTCCAGGGCAGGTAGATAGTTTTAAAGACTTTGAGAAAGTATCTCTCTCGACAATCTTTGCTCGAGATTGGCGGGTGACAACCACTGTTCCTTACACGGATGGCAAATCTAGGGCAATTGGTACGCGAGCTGCCAGAGAAGTAGCAGAGCAAGTCTTAGATCGAGGACAAGAGTTTACCGGTCAGACAAATATTTTGGGGCAAACTTATCTAACAGCATACAGTCCCCTATACAACCATGAAAAAATTCTAAATCCAGACAAAGCTAAGCCTGTGGGAATGGCTTTCGTCGGTACACCTTTGGATGAAATAGAAGCGCACATTCGCGAACAGCAACTTTTTGCCTATGGTGTTTCTGGAGGTATGTTACTGTTAATTGGTTTAGTGGCATTTCCAGTGGCAGGCTCTTTTTCTCGACCGCTTAAACGCCTAGCTAGTTTTGCACAACAGATTGGGGTTGGAGAGACAGGAACCAGGCTAGAAGAAACCAGCGATCGCCACGATGAAATTGGTATTCTCTCGCAAGAATTAAATCAGATGGCAGCCAATATTGAAGTAAGTTTAAAAGCTCGCCGCCAAGAAGCGGAGTACGCTCGGTTTTTTGGCGATTTGGCAGCAACAACGCGAGATTTTCCAACAGTTGAAGACGTGCTAGCCCATGCCGTAAAAGCTAGCCGCGATACGTTGCAAGTAGATCGAGTGGTAGTTTATCGCTTCAATCCTGACTGGAGCGGACTCATTGTTGCCGAAGCAGCAATACCTGGATTGATACCTTGTCTCAACACGACGATCGCGGACACTTGTATGCAGGCAAATAAAGCCGAAGAGTATAAGAAAGGTCGAGTACGGGCGATCGATGATATTTATCGAGCAGGCTTCACTGATTGCCACGTTCAATTACTCGAAAGATTAAAAATTAAGGCGAATTTAGTTGCACCAATTATCAAAAATGACGAACTTTTCGGTTTAGTATTTGCTCAATATTGCTCAAAATCTCATCCTTGGGAGCAAGCAGAAATCAATTTTTTAGAGCGCTTAGGATTGCAAATAGGATTGTCTTTGCACCGTATCGATCTGCTGCAAAAACAACAAGACGAAGCAAAACGAGCCGAGCTGCTAAAAGATATCACGCTCAAAATCGCTCAAATTAATAATTTGCAAGATGTACTGAATGTTGCCACCGATAATATTCGTCAAGCGATCGCCACTGACCGAGTAGTAATCTACGGTTTAGACCCGACAAACTGGAAGGGAACGATTATTGCTGAGTCAGTCGCTAATGGTTTCCCGGTAGCTATGGGAGCTGAGATTGAAGATCCCTGCTTGAGAAAAGGTCAGGTAGAACGTTACAAAAAGGGACAAGTAACGAGCATCAGCGACATCTACAACGAACCGAGAGTGACTGCTTGTTATCGCAAACAACTAGAACAATTTAGCGTTAAAGCGAATTTGGTAGCGCCAATTGTCCAGGGCGATCGGTTATTTGGTTTATTAATTGCCCATCAATGTTCTGGTGTGCGTGTTTGGCAGCAGCAGGAGATGGATTTTTTCCGGCAATTGGCAACGCAAATCGGCTACGCGCTGGATCGCGCTTCTCTATTAGAACAGCAAAAGAACGCTAGAGAGTTCATGCAACAGCGCGCTTTAGAACTGCTGATAGAAGTCGATCCTGTCAGTCACGGCGACTTAACGGTACGCGCTAACGTCACCGAAGACGAAATCGGGACGATTGCCGACTCCTACAATGCCACAATTAATAGCTTGCGAAAAATCGTCACGCAAGTACAAACTGCCGCTCGACAGGTAGCTAGCACGACTACTAGCAGCGAACGATCTGTGGGCGAACTGTCTCAAGAAGCACTGCGGCAAACTGAGGTCATCACTGTGGCGCTGGAACGGATTCAACAGATGTCAGATTCGATTCGTGCTGTAGCCAGTAGTGCTTCTCAAGCAGAAGCGGCGGTGCAGCAAGCAACTCAAACGGTGGCAGTGGGAGGTACGACAATGAACCGTACAGTTGAAGGGATGATGGCAATTCGAGATACGGTGACCACAACCTCGAAAAAAGTGAAGCAGTTGGGCGAATCTTCTCAAAAGATTTCTAAAGTCGTGAACTTGATCGGTAGATTTGCCGCTCAAACCAACTTGTTAGCATTAAAAGCTTCTATTGAAGCTGCTCGTGCTGGAGAAGAAGGACGAGGATTTGCCGTACTTGCTGATGAAGTTCGCGTCTTGGCACGGCAATCGGCAGAAGCAACCGCAGAAATTGAAAGTTTAATTGCCAACATTCAGGCAGAGACAAACGAAGTAGTAGCAGCAATGGAAGCTGGTACGGAACAGGTTGTTTCTGGAACAAAGCTAGTTGATGAAACTCGTCAAAGCCTGAACCAAATTGCCGCAGCGAGTCAACAGATCGGCGAACTCGTAGCCGCGATCGCTTCTGCTGCAGTGTCGCAGTCTCAAACGTCTGAGGTAGTAGCCACCACAATGACAGATGTAGCCGCGATCGCCGACCGCACTTCCAACGAAGCAACCGTAGTTTCCAGTACCTTTAGAGAACTCTCAGCTCTAGCACAAGAATTGCAAGCTAGTGTCAGTCAGTTCAAAGTTAGTGAGTAGTGAGTGGTGCGTGAAGCATTTCTCCCTTAACTCCCCCAACTCTTTTCTGGTTCTCCTAGTCCCTAGCCCCTAACCCCTATTCAGTATGGCGATTGACTCTGATATTCGCGACCAGGCTTATCAATTTTTCATTCAAGAAGCTCCAGAGCTATTGCAGCTAATTGAAGAGGAATTGCTGACGCTCAGAACGGAACGCAGCACCGCCAAAGTCCATAACATGATGCGGGCTGCTCACTCAATTAAGGGAGGGGCAGCGAGTGTTGGTTTAGACACGATTAAAACCTTAGCTCATAGCTTAGAAGATATTTTTAAAGGGCTGCACAACCCAGAGTTAGACATTAATGCCGAAGTAGAAAATTTATTACTAGAAGCTTATGACTGTTTGCGCCTACCATTGATCGAGCAGATAGAAAATGGTCAGTGCGACGACAATCGGGCAATGGCAATAGCAGAGCCAGTGTTTGCTCGTATAGAAGCTAGGATCGGAAATTTCTTAAGGGGAGCGGCAGAATTACCTAGCTCCGTCGATCTAGGGGTAGATATTGCACTCTCAATTTTTGAGGTGGATGTTGCTCAGGGGCTCGACCGGCTCTCGGCTGTCATCAACAATCCTACAGGTAAAGAAATCGCTGGAGAATTGCGAGCGCAAGCAGAAGTATTTGCAGGTATTGCCGAGTTACTAAACCTGCCAGGATTTGGCGAGATCGCCTCTAGCGCAATCGTAGCGGTCGAAGCTCATCCAGAACAAGCGTTGCAGATCGCTCAACTCGCTCTAGCTGACTTTGAGGCGGGTAGGCAAGCAGTGATGGCAGGCGATCGCACGTTAGGAGGTTATCTCTCCCCAGCTTTAGCAGCTCTAGCAGATGTAGCAGCCTCACCAGCCAACATGCCAGTAGAGGATGTTTTTGGCGCTTTGGCAGAGCTAGATGTCGCATCTATGCCATTGCCAGCAATCTCCGAAACATCGGTTGAAGACATATTTGGAGCAGAAGGTGCAATAGGAGATTTAACAGCAGTTCCAACTGTACAAACGTCTTTAGAGAATGTATTTGGTGCGTTAGCAGAAACTGAGATCCCCGCAACACCAACCCATGTTCCTGCCACAACTGCGTCTGAAAATACAGCCCTGCCCGATCTGGAAGATATTTTCGGTAGCATCAGTCAAGACAGCGCGATCGCAGACGCAATTCCAGCTACTCAGACTACTGTATCGCCAAGCGCTCCACCTCAAGCAGATAGCTCCTCGATTCCGTCTCTAGATGATATTTTTGGTAACTTGACGTTAGCAGAAGAGTCAGCCGCGATCGCTGTCGTTGCTGCTTCAGAGCAAAAAAACACCGATCGCGTCACTCAGGATAATCCGTCAGATACAACTCAGTCAGTCGAGCAGATATTTGGTAATCTGCCACCACTAGAGGATCTTGCTCCGCTCGTTGGGGGCTCGGCTCCTATAGTACCAGCCCCATCCAAGTTACCCACAGTTGCAGAAAAAACTGCCGCGATCGCTCCTAGCGATCCGATTCCGGCTAAAATTTCTGCCGCAGCACGCCAAGCATCAGAAACAAGCAAAGCTGGTACTAAAGCTGCTACTCCCCAACTATCTCAGCTCTCGGTGCGCGTTGACATAGAGCGACTGGAACGGATGAATAACTTAGTTGGTGAATTAGCAATTAACCGCAACAGTCTAGCGCTGCAAAACGATCAAATGCAAGCAATTATCGTTGCTTTACTACGTCGTTTTGCTAAATTCAGACAAATCGCTCATAGTTTGCGAGACTTTGCCGACCAAATGTTAGTAGCTCCTCAGAGCTATAAATCGTTAACCAGTAGTGCAGCTGGAAAATCTCATACTGGAAATGTCGTATCGATCGCACCTACAGGACTTGCCGCGATCGGTCAAACGAGTTTTGATTCATTGGAGATGGATAACTATGGCGAGCTACACTCCTTAGTACAAACTACTCTAGAAGAAATCATGCAGTTGGAAGAAACTGTAGGTGACGTAGTGTTACTGGCGGGACAATCCAGTCAAACGCTAGAAAGACAACGCCAAATGCTCAGTCATTTACGAGATGACTTGATGTGGGCGAGGATGTTGCCTTTGAGTGAAGTTCTCAACCGCTTCCCACGGATGTTGCGCGATTTATCTAATTCGTATCACAAACCAGTAGAACTCAAGCTGAACGGAACGGGGGTTTTAGTCGATCGAGCCGTGCTGGAAAAACTCAACGATCCCTTAGTACACCTAGTCCGTAATGCTTTCGATCACGGCATCGAAATGCCAGAGGATCGACAACAGCAAAGCAAACCAGAGCAGGGGACGATTGAAATTCGCGCCTATCACCAAGGTAGCCAGACCATGATTGAAGTGCGGGATGATGGGCGGGGTGTTAACTTAGACCGGATTCGAGCCAAAGGTATAGACATGGGGTTGTTGACTCCAGAACAAGCAGCCGTTGCCGAGCCGTCGCGGCTGTTAGAATTGCTATTTGAACCAGGGTTTTCTACGGCAAACCAAGTCAGCCAGTTGTCCGGTCGAGGTGTAGGGCTTGATGTGGTACGCGACCAATTGCGATCGCTCAAAGGTAGCGTCACGCTCACCTCAGAACCAGGACGCGGCACGATCTTTACCTTACGCATTCCGCTAACGTTATCAATTGCCAAGCTACTCGTTTGCTTTGTTGGCTCCACTGCTCTGGCTTTGCCTTCTGACAGTATTGCTGAAATTTTGATTCCCCAACCCGATCAAGTTAGAGTCAGTAGTGGCAAGAGGTTTTTGCATTGGCAAGGTCATATTGTCCCTGCTTACCACCTATCGCAATTACTTCAATATTCTTGCCCGTTACCAGAGACTCAGCAAAACCAAAGTTTGGCAACAGTACCTACTCCTGATGATTGGGCAGCGCCCATTCTGCTGTTGGAACAAGACGACCAGTTAATTGCCATTGAAGTCGATCGCTTAGTGACAGAGCAAGAACTCGTGATCAAACCTTTTAGTCCCGCGATCGCGCCACCAATATATATCTATGGCTGTACGATTTTGGGCAACGGTTGTTTGATCCCAGTAGTTGACGTATCTGGACTGTTGCAATCCTTCTTTGGCGACGGACGGCGGGTTGGTGACGTTAGCGCTCTACCCAGCTTGCCTGTTGCGGAACTGCCAGAGGGTGGTAACTATACTCCATCATCTCCTAGCCCAGCTAAAACCGTGACTCCAACTGTGCTGGTGGTAGATGACTCGATTACGGTGCGGCAAACTCTAGCATTGACCCTACAAAAAGCCGATTATCGCGTTTTACAAGCTAGAGACGGTCGAGAGGCGATCAACCAGCTGCAACAAAACCTACACATCATTCAACTCGTGATTTCTGACGTAGAGATGCCAAACATGAATGGTTTTGAGTTCCTCAGCCATCGCAGGCAAGACCCACAACTATCAAAAATTCCTGTCGTGATGCTCACTTCCCGTAGTAGCGAAAAACACCAACAGCTAGCTAAACATTTAGGGGCTAAACACTACTTCACCAAACCGTATATCGAGCAAGAATTCTTAGCAGCCGTTAAAGAACTCCTCGCAGAAGGCGTTGCTCCTTAGTCATTGGTCGTTGGTCATTGGTCATTTGTCATTGGCAAGAGATGTTGTCACGCACCACGTACCACGCACCACGCACCACTTCTTGATAATTGATAACCGATAACTGATAACTGATAACTGATATGACAAGCGCTTTAGTTAGATCGAAAATTCAAGGTGCAGGACAGATTGCTCGAGAGGCAGCTAGGTCCATAAAAATCGTGATGTTTAAAATGGACGAGTTTAACTTAGCTTTGCATATCAATAGCATTGTGAAAGTCCTGCCACAGACAGTAGTTTATGGTAGCGGACAACATGGAGTCGGACTGATTCATCTAAGCGATCGCGAGGTAACAGTGGTCGATCTCCAGCGACGGTTATTTCAGTCCAGTAGCAATCTCGATCCTGCGAAGCGAGGTTATTTGATGCTCGTCCAAGATCGACAAAGAGAACTTTATGCCATTCCTGTCGCTCAAGTTCCTACTTTGATGGACATACCCTTATCGTGCGTGCGCGTTTTGCCAGAGTCTTACCGCAGTGCCGACATATTTGGCTTTGCAACTCACGTAGCCGTGATTCCGGCAACAGAACCACCATTGACAATATTCATGTTGGACGTGGATCAATTGCTAGTGGTGCGGGGTGTAGATATTATTTAACGATCGCGATCGTCCGTCATGCGTCATTTGTGGTGTTTTTAACTAATAATTAATGACCGATGACCAATGGCAACTTACGGAATTCAACACTCGGCGGTATTTATAGGTGTTAACGATAATGTAGGTAACACTAACACAAAGTAGAACCGTTTATGAGTGCGATCGCTACAGTTGACAATCCATTACTAAAAGGTCAGGGATTGCCACCATTTGCAGATATTCAGCCAGAGCACGTGGTTCCAGCCATGACACAACTGCTGGCGGAACTAGAATCAGAACTAGCTAATTTAGAAGCGACCGTTACGCCAACCTGGAGTGGGTTAGTAGAGCCCATAGATCGTTTGTCAGAGCGTTTGCGCTGGAGTTGGGGTATTGTCGGGCATTTGATGGGCGTCAAGAATAGCCCGGAACTGCGGACGGCTTACGAAACCGTACAGCCTCAGGTTGTAGAGTTTTACAATAAATTTAGTCAAAGTCAGCCACTTTACGAAGCTTTTAAGGCGTTAAGGGCAAGCCAAGCCTGGAATACCCTAGCAAATGCTCAAAAACGGATTGTAGAAGCAGCAATTCGAGATGCAGAGCTATCTGGTGTAGGATTAGCAGGTGAGCAGCGCGATCGCTTTAACGCAATTCAATTAGATTTAGCCGAATTGACTACAAAGTTTTCTAACAACGTCCTAGACGCAACTAAAGCTTTCAGCTTGACGCTGACTTCTCCAGATGAAGTAGAAGGCTTACCCCCCAGTTGGTTGAGTTTAGCAGCTCAAGCTGCCCGTGCCGCAGAAGAAGAAGGAGCGACACCGGAAAATGGTCCTTGGCGCGTGACGCTCGATTTTCCCAGCTACTTGCCTTTCATGCAGCATGGCAAACGCCGAGATTTGCGAGAGAAACTATACAGAGCATATATTAGCCGCGCTTCTTCAGGTGATTTAGATAATACACCTTTGATTGAAAAGATTTTAGAACTACGACGTGAAAAAGCAAATTTGCTTGGGTTTAATAGCTATGCAGAATTAAGCTTAGCTAGCAAGATGGCTCCCAGCGTCGATGCCGTAGAAGCTTTATCAGAAGAATTACGACGCGCCAGTTACGATGCTGCGAAGCAAGATTTAGAAAATTTGAGAACTTTTGCTGCGTCTAAAGGAGCGCCAGAAGGCAGCAACTTGCAGCATTGGGATATTTCATTCTGGGCAGAACGCCAACGAGAAGAAAAATTTGCATTTAGTGCAGAGGAACTGCGCCCTTACTTTCCCTTACCCCAAGTATTAGACGGACTATTTACTCTAGTCAACAAGTTATTTGGGGTAACTGTTACGGCTGCGGACGGTCAAGCACCGGTTTGGCATGAAGATGTGAGGTATTTTCAAATTGCCGACGAAACCGGAGAAGCGATCGCCTATTTCTATCTAGACCCCTACAGTCGTCCGGCAGAAAAGCGGGGTGGTGCGTGGATGGATGATTGTATCGGTCGGGCAAAAATAACGACTCACGAGGGCGCGATCGCTACTCGCAAACCCGTAGCTTATTTGGTATGCAACCAAACGCCTCCAGTCGATGGTAAACCTAGCCTAATGACTTTCAACGAAGTGGAGACTTTATTCCACGAGTTCGGTCACGGACTGCAACACATGTTGACCAGAGTAGATTATGCTGGGGCAGCTGGCATCAACAATGTAGAGTGGGATGCAGTTGAATTACCCAGTCAGTTTATGGAAAACTGGTGCTACCATCGAGAAACTTTGATGGGCATGGCAAAGCATTACGAGACGGGCGAAACTCTGCCAGAACATTACTACCAAAAACTCTTAGCTGCTCGCAACTATATGAGTGGTAGTGCAATGCTACGACAGTTACACTTCGGTCTAGTCGATTTAGAACTGCACCATCGCTATCAGCCTGGTGGTACGACGGAGAAGGCTAGTGACGTGCGCCAGCGCATCGCTGAAACAACAACCGTACTGCCACCTCTACCGGAAGATGCCTTCTTGTGTTCCTTCGGGCATATCTTTGCTGGTGGCTATGCTGCGGGTTATTACAGCTACAAGTGGGCGGAAGTCCTAAGCTCTGATGCTTTCAGTGCATTTGAAGAAGCAGGGTTAGACAATCCACAAGCTCTGACTGAGACTGGGAAGCGTTTCCGCGATACTGTGCTGGCTTTAGGTGGTAGCCAACATCCAATGGATGTATTTCAGTCCTTTCGAGGTCGAAAGCCAAATACAGAGCCTTTGTTGAGGCATAGTGGTTTGGCTGCATAGTTATTGTACGGTGCGTTATTAACGCACCCTGCTTTAACCTTGCACTGCTGCGATCGCTGTTTCCAATGCTTGCAATGCTGCGTCCAGTTCTGCTTCGGAAACAATCAGAGGTGGAACGAAGCGC
>ERZ1066120.80-NODE-80-length-98026-cov-33.633606_pt1 | contig 98026 bp, 88 predicted proteins | sample MGYA00382767_ERZ1066120 | MGnify/ENA primary metagenome ERZ1066120 (study PRJEB33369, sample SAMEA5778350) | biofilm metagenome | biome: Industrial cooling water; feature: Water cooling tower basin; material: Biofilm | place: United Arab Emirates | collected... | reverse complement strand
TTTGCTTCGCGTTGAAATCTCGCGAATCTCTTTCCTCTTTGTCCAAAGTCCAATCAGGTTGAGAGTTGGTTTCTACAACAGGCGGCGTGCTTGAGAGTTGCACAGCCGCAATCGCAGACGGAATCGCCGTCGAATCCATCCCCATCTGTAACAGCTGCCACAAATGTTCGCGGCGACTTTCCATGTAGCCCAATTTTTGTTCTCCTTCAACCGCATCAATCGCCATCCGTTCGCATTGAGCCAGAGTTAGCGCATGTTCTTGCAACCGTTCCAGAGTCAGGCGATCTCTACCATCATCTAACGCCGCCGCCACCCCTCGCACCAGCCAATCCTTCAGCACACCAACACAACCAATCGAACGTTCGTAAAAATAGACCCACTGCTGCATCAGAACCTCAATCTCAATCTCCAAAGGCACTTGTTTGAGTAGCGCCAATAAAGCCGCCTGAAAATCCCGACGGTCTTGAGACAACTGGAACAAATAGCGGGGAAAATGAAGGTCAAGACTGCGCCGCGATGCCTGACCGCTTAAATCGCGAAAGTCCAACAGTTCATAAGTACCAATCAGAATGTGCAGGACATTCGTCATATTGGTCATCGATTTAATCCAGTCCAATTGGTCCAACAGCTTACCACCACTAGCCCCACTGCCAATCTTCATTAAATGCTGGGCTTCGTCCAGAATCACTGCCCGTACCCCACGCCGGGTGTGGTCAAAAGTAGTTGGTGTGTGCGATCGCCAATGAGTGCCGTCATGCGTATCGCTCCAAACCACCTTATTATTCCCTCTTTAGCAAATAATAATGATAATCAAACTCTTGGGGAGAGACGAGCCATGCTCGTCTCTCCTACAGGTATATGATTCTCATTCTCATCAAAAAAAGGTTAAAATTGCGCCCATTAATTGTATTCAAGTTGGGACAAACTTAACCTCTTGAAAAAAGAGAAGTTTCTTGTCACTTTTAGGCAAGATAAGGAGAAAACCACTTAAGAAAGAGCAGCTTCTGGCGTCAATTTATTGCTCAATTTTTCAGCCATACCTATCTGAAACCAAAAATCATTCCACCAATTGTTAGCACGAATTACCCGCAGAGCTAACATGGGGTTAATCGTTGATGGATGCCAAGTAGCTCCTGGAATTTTTAGCCGTTTTTGCGGAATATAACGATGGGCGCTTTCAATTTCTCCTGATCCAATGGGTAGACCCATTGAACGATACTTGTTATAATGAACAGCATCTTTAAACCGTTCTAAATATTTACATAAATTTGCTACAGTTTGTTGGCCTTTGCCTGACCAACGTTTCAGGCGGCTGATAACACTCTTAACATAACCCTTGTCTATGGAGTTTAAGATACACTTAACCCAAAAAAAGCGCATATCACTTGGCAGTGACATCGCTTCAGCCGTCGCGTGAAGATGTTGTTTTAGATGTGGGCGGTCTAGAATAAACTGAAAATGAGAAAATGTTGTTTCTAGTGCTTCTCGTAACCCATTACCCCCATCAGCTATGCCATAGACTAAGGTATAAGTTGATAGCCCTTGGTCAACGGCTGCACTTTTAAGTTGTTGTACTACTTCAGGATATTGTCCCATCCGAGCTACAAAAGTTTTTTGATCTTTTGACTCCGCACTGCGTGCAAAGCCGACTCTCACCTCCCGCCAATCACTTTGGCGCTTACATTTTTTAATTCGGCGCAACGGAGTTACTTCTTCAGTTTGAATTGACTGATGAATGCCCGTGCGAATGTGAGATCCATCTAGTTCAACTACAATTCTATTCCAACCACATCTTTTCTTGGGTGGTTCTAAGTTTTTGAAGTAAGTTGCTAATCCTAGTAATCGCTTCTCTACATATTGTTCAGCTGCCAAAGCAATCTTTTCTACTTCGCGTCGCACCAGACTGCGTTCTAATCGAAAGCCATAATGCTCTTCAAATCGCTTGCAGGCTTGTCCAAATGATTCCTCTGCGCCAAAATCTGTTAAAGCTCGTTTGACATTAGGTGAGTATTTTCCATGCTCAATCCCTAGTTTTTCTTTAACTGGGCGGACTCCCCACCCTTGTTGCTTGTGCCACAAATAAGGAGATTTCACTTCTACAATCCCAAAAATTACGCCATATTTAGCTGTTGAATGCCGATGGACAACTAGCCCTGTCTTTTTCACTTCTTGTGTAACTTGCTTTGCTAAGTTATTCAATAACATTGACATCACTCGTAACCCAATTACACGTAAGTGTTTACCGAGTTCACCGTCTAGTTGACTCAAATTCTCGGCCAAATTTAATTCTCGCTCTTTGATGGCTTGAAACAAAAGTTGGCTGATTTGTTGGATAATATCACTATAGTCTTGATTCATGGCAGTGTCCAAGAAAAAACATCTAATCAAGACACTGCCATATTCCTGGTTACTTTAAGTATAAATAAAGATTTTTTCCCTCCGCGCTCAATGATAATGATAATCAGATAGAGGGAGGGGGTGAGCGTTGCTCACCCCCCTCCCTTTGAGTTTGATTCTCATTATTATTATATAACCAAAAATAATGAAGTGGTTTTGTGTGTGCGATCGCACACACCAACTACTTTTGACCACACCCCCCCACGCCGTTTCATCGCCTCTTCCAATGCATTTCTTAGTTCCAAAGAATCATTGAATTGCGCCGTTTTCACACGAGAGCGTCCTTTTTTCTCCCAAGCTTGTTCGGTATCCACATCCACCAACGTCAGGCGTTCGTAGAAAGGTTCTCCCAAAACCTTCAGCGCCGTGCGGTAGTAGTCAGCTCGATTGAAAGCAGGACCGTCGGAGGGTCTGGCTTCCAGTAGCAGCAAGGGTATGGTCGGCAGACTGCCATTGAGATAGCTTGATGGTTTGGATGTAAATGGTGCAGTAATCGTCCCATTTAACCGTTTGGCAATCTGGCGAATCATCGTTGTCTTGCCTACACCCGAAGGCCCATACACTAGAACGTGAGCAAATCCAGCCGGTTCTCGAATTGCCCGCATCAGGGTTTTATCGACCTGGTCTAACTGCGTGTGCGAGACCGCATACTCCTTAAAGCGGTGAAGTTTTTCCTCCATCAACGGTACTCCTCAAACACAGGTAATTGGCTCAGGTCGAAGGGTAGGACAACCGTAGCTAGCTCATCAGAAGCCGGAACACTAATGGGAACAGAAGGTAGTTTTGGCATAACCACCTCCTCATCAAGCACTCTGTCAGGCTTTTGGGTTAAAGCATTGAGTACCCTATGCCCTTCCAAATCGCGCAATCGTTGCAACAGCAAGGCTTCATGCTCTTGCACACCATACAGAAAGTCGGCGAGGCGTTTAGCAGAGATTGAGGTTCGGCGGCGATGCAGTTTTCCTTGTTGTCGAATTTCAGTGGCGGCTAATAGCAGTTCTTTTTCTGAGCGCTTAGAGAAGACGGTGTAGTATTGCGAGATGCACTGTACCCAGCGCCCCTGGACAAAGGCATAAGCGATACTGATGTCAAAGGGGTCGTAACGGACTGGGACTTTTGTGCGTTCTACTTCCGGATGGCGAAAGGCATCGCTCCAGTAGTAGAGGTAATTGACTTTAATTCCTCGTCCTGGCTGGACTAGAGCCACTCCGGTGCGCGTAGAAGGGCGCGTCGCCATCAGGAAATCTTCTGAGTAGGGAATACATCGGTGTTCCCGTTCTCCCCCTTGAGTTAGCCCTAATGCATAAGCTTCGCGGGGTGCTATTCCCAAGGCTTCATGGGAAGAATGGTCGTAAACTTGATACGCCCACTCCACCAGGTAGGTGTACAAATCTCCTAATGTCCAAACGGCTTGTAGTTTCGGGTCGATGGCTTTAGTCATCTGCCGAGCCTGTTTAGCCGCTTGCGTATTTCCCAACAAGTTAAATACCAACTCGGTATTAGTGGTGCCAAACAGCCGTTCAATTACTGAGCCAAACCGAGGTTTAGCGCCTGGACGAGTTTTTTTGATGCAGCGATACCGTGCCAGCAAGGTATCAAAATAAACGCTGTGAAATTCTTTTCCCCCATCTACTACTACGGCTTGCGGGAAACGACCAAAGCGTTGAACGCAGATGCGTAAGGCCATCATGCAGGAGCGATAGCTGGGTGGATCAAATGTCAGATAGACTGCTAGAATCCGGCGGGAATAGGCATCAATCAGAAGGGTAGCCCAAGGTCGTCCTAAGTTACGCCCTGTGGTCGAACAACGTAATTCAATGTCCAGTTGGGTGTGGTCGATGTGAGTAATGGCAAAGGGGCGGTCTCCGTGTCGGGGAGTGGTTTTGGTGAGTTCCCAGACCCAAGGTTGCTCAGTATAGGCAGCTTTTGTGCCCCGACGTTTAGCGGTGACATCATTGCTGTGACGCTGTTTGATGCGTTGGTAGAATCTGCGAATAGACAGGGGTGTAATGTTTTTTTGTAAGCACGCACGCTGGTAGGCTCGATAGACGGAGGCAGCTGGTGCTTGTCTTGGGGTCTCGAAATGCTCTGCAATGAAGGTGTCGAGTAATTCTCTTGCTTCTATGGGTGCTTTGGGTGTGCGGTTGCCCCGTTGTGATGTTTTTGGCAGTAACCCGACATATCCGCAGCCATAGAGTGCTTCGGCTTGTTGAAACTGTTTGACCCAACGGCTGAGGGTGCGAGGAGCGATATCTTGATAAAGTTCTTTTTGTCGTTGCAGGTAAGCTTGCACCCGCTGGTATCGAAGGTTTGCTGTAGAGAGGTCGCTAGGACTGGCGGCATTCATTAAGGCACGCACTTGACAGGTTGCGGTTGGTTCTTCCCTCGATGAGGGAATGCTGATAGTGCCACTGTCGAGTAATTGAAGAAAAAACCCAGTGGGTAATGGCATCGGTTGTCCCACTTCGGGCATTAGTGTGGTTGTCGTCTCTCCTAAATTGATTAATGTCCAGAGTCGTCCATCCCATAGGAGTTTGGTGTTGGTATCCAGTTGGCCCTGCGAGGCTGGCCCCATTCTTGCTGTTTGGTTGAACAGTTCGACAGATATATGTGCGCTAGCATCATGGCTATGTCGGTCTCGATAAAGTTGTACCCGCCAGTGTTCTGCTAGGGGAACGGCGTACAGATTTACGTAAATCTGTTCTGTTGCTAGCATCGCGTACACATCGTGGGCGCGGACTCCGGGAGCGGCTGCTAGTAGTGCAGCGATGGTAATTCCTGGCGCGGCTTGCACTCGCTCAATCACTTGTGCTTGTACTGGTGCTGGGACTGTGGTTGTGACTCCCAAGTAGTCTTCCAGAAACATCAGATTTTGAATCAAAATGGGATGCAGCTCTGCATCTGAATGCACTCGGTACTCTAGGCCAAACGATTGTGCATAAGCTTCACCGGGTGGGCATCGCCATGTCCCTTCTTCTGTGCGTTGATACCGGGTGGGATATTTTTGGCTTAATTTCTGGAGTTGGTTTTCTGTTTTCCATTCTTCAATGGCGGCACCATCTGTTCGCAGTACGAAGAAGTCTGGGGTGTGGTAGTGAGCTATTTTGCGTCCGGACTGGCTTTGGTATTGAACTTTGAAGGGGGGTGGTTGGTCGTAGAACTCTAGTACATTGGGGTCGTGTTCCATCTGGTAAATGGCCCACAGTTCTACGGTGTGGCTCTCAAATTGGATGGTCAGTCCCCTAAAAGCGGCTGGGGTAGGTACCGCTGACGTTGCCAGCTCTTCCTTTGACACGGCGCGAGGGCGGTGCAGTACGAATGGCGGCAATTAGGTCACAGGTCTCTGCTTTGAGTTGCAGTGTTTGACACCAGTGTTGGAATTCGGATGGATTCATGTCACACCTCAAGCTCGGGGTGCTTTCGTCCATAGTTGACGAGCCACTTTCTCAGGGCGCTACTTTTGCCACAAATCCCCCTTGATGTGAACGATATCTTGGCTTATTGCATCATATCTGATCGCGAGAGTCCAATCTGACCAGGGTTGAGCAAAGTTTTTCTGTCGATTTTTTTGACCAGAAAGCTGGAGAACTTCTAGCTTTATTATGATACACAATACCAACTCTCGCCAGGTTTTGATACAAAACGTTATTGTTGTCTATCGGCTCAAACCTCGCAATTTCGTTATGGTTTCGCCAGGTTTTGGTTCACAAATTCCGCCATTTTTTGGGTAAAAGGACAAAACCCTTTATTAGCGGTTGTTTCAGGAGGTGAAACCGCTGAAACTAAATTTTGGGAAGTAAAAACAACGTTGTTTTTTGAGTTTCCTGGTTTCCCAAACGGATTTGAGAGCCTGAAACCCTTGTTGTTAGGTAATTAGAAGATGAAACTGAATGAAGGTTTCAGGACAGTTTCATCGGTTTTGGTGTCAACTACAACTTGAGTGTCAGGAGGCATACCGTCATCATCATTGCCATAGTCGTCACCACCAGGACTATCTGGGCGATCGCCAGGGTCACGATCGCGTTAAGCCGCTGTTTGTTCAGAATGCTTTTTGGCTGCAAGAGCATCAGCATTAGTCTTGTTTTGAGCGACCTGTAAAACCGAAACCGCAATAAAATTTGTGGCTGAGGCTACAACGCAATATTATTTCACCATGCCATTAGATATTTTTATCAACTAAATATTGTACTTAATGAGGTAAAATAACATCTCTAAAGTAAAATTTTCAGTCGCTTTAAAATCAACAATTTATATTGAGATAAAAAACTTACTTGACATCAGATAATAATGGCTATCGCCAAGAGAGAAAAGATGATTTCATATCAAACTAATCTGAATAAACGAGGAAGAAAACCTTCAAGGAGATGATGATAGTTTAGAGAGTCAAACCTATAGCGTCAGCTTTGAAAATACCTCCCTCATCTGGGAGTGCAAATCCTGCTGCAATCTGAAAATGATACCGCGAGGCGCGTCATCCTTAGTATCGCTACCGAGTATCTCAAATCCCTCTTATTAACGGGAGTATTGAAACGATTTGCCACCTATTTTAATAGTGATGTAGGTGCGATGCGATCGCGCTACATTTGTCCTCACAATCTAACTCAATATAACCAAAGATGAACCAACTTTTCTATCTTAACACAAATACCTCGAATTCAAACAGTTTACTGGAACTGGCTTGTGAAGAAAATCCAGATTTAGAACTTCTAGAAGTAGTGGCAGTTTTTGGAGCATCCCTTCCCAATTCAAAACTGCCAACACAGCATTCCTTTCAGTTAGGCGATATCGTGACTCAAGGGCGACAATATGGTATAGTCACTTCGTTAAATGAAACTGAGCGACCCGTGATTATTACATGGGATGGAAACAGTGAATTTGAACCCGATGTCTTCGCGTATACGCTTGACGAAATCCGATTTTTCAAAATTTCAATCGTTCCCCAGTTAGTACCCTTCAAAACAATTGTACAGTTACCAGCAAACATAACAATTAAACTAGCTAATAACCAACTCGTGAAGTTTAGTCAGGCGAAATATTTCTTAGTTGAATCTGTCACCGATGATTACTTAATTATCCGTTCGCTTGAGTCGCGATATCGCTTGACCAAGGAATTATTGCCCGGACGCTTAATTGCCTGTGTCATAGATATCCCGAATTGTAGGCAAATAGAAGCTGCTAGCAGTTTGTCTTTCCCAAACCTCAAAACAAGGGTAAAACTACATTTAGATCTACTTGTTAGGGACAATTTGGAATTCCTCACTCCTACAAAGAAACAGCAACTATTTGATGAGCTAGTTTCGTTACTAGCAGGACATAATTATGATACTTTTGCTCTAAATGCTGCTTGGGAAGAAGTGTGGAAGCAACAGATTGAAACTTTAGCTCAAGACCAAGGTTTTCACGGGATACGACTAGGTGCGCGTATCCTGAGACAGCGAGGAGGAATAGAACTATTCGGAACAATTGTTGAGCTAAATATTGAATTAACACGACCTTTTCAAATTCAATGGGATAGTGGAGAAGTTCAAAATTACAGCTTAACTGAACTTAGATGCTTGGGCATTACTCAAATCAAACCCGTCATCCAATTATCGCCAAATGTTGCTTACCAAATCAGCGAAGATGGTTCCTACTTTAGAGCTTGGATTGGCTTTCGCACCAAAGCGTTAGCAAAAGCTTGGTGGCGTTTAATCAAACAGCAAGTTGGTTACCTCAGCCACTTGCAAGACTGCTATAGTCCAGAACTCCAGCATACGGATAAACGATATGAGTATCTGGTGGAAAAGCCTCGACAGAAAACGTTAGCCAAACGTCTAGAGTCTCTACAAAAAGTAGCGGAACTCATTCTAGAACAAATGCCATAAACGTTAACTAACTCAAGTTGTTAGTTACAATTACTAAAGTTATTGCTCCCTTTTTAAATAGGGAACCGCTCAAACTTTTCTTTAAAAAGGGGGATGCAAAGGGGAGGGGAAAAGGTTAAGCTTGTAACTAGCAACTTAGGTTAAATAGAAAATATTACTATGCCAAGAGTGATATTTTTTTTCAATATTCAGGTTAAAAAATAAGCTAACGCTTAATTCGGGAGTTGATGAGATGAGCGATTGAGTTAAGTCGATGATTCAAAGCTTACTTAAACCTCCCCAGCTAATCCATTCATATTCCTTCGTTCCTAAACCCCAGCAGCAACAAGCTCTCGATAAAATGAGAGGCTTCTTGACGAGTACAGAATCGTTCTTTCTGCTGTGCGGCTACGCTGGAACTGGAAAAAGCAGCATAGTTTTCCAAATCGTCAAAGAACTCCTACAACAAGGCAAGCGAATTGCTCTTACTGCTCCCACCAATAAGGCTATCGGTATTCTCAAAAAGATGGCAGCCAATCAAGGTATCTTCGGAGTTGATTTTCTGACTATACACCAGCTATTGGGTTTAGGCATGGTCAGCAAAGAACAAGATAAAGTCTTAGAACAGACTACCAAGAGCAGTCTCCACCTTTATGACATTATCTTCCTCGATGAATGTTCGATGGTCGGAGATCAATTATGGAACTGGATAGAACGGAGTTTTGAAAGGACGCTTTTCAACCACCGCAAGCTAATTTTAATGGGAGATCCGGCTCAACTTAATCCAGTAGGAGAAAAACGAAGTCCTAGCTTTAGCGTCACTAATCGAGTAGTCCTAACTGAAGTGGTTAGGCAAGCTGGGGAAAGTCCAGTTCTCGACTTTATCACCTCTTGTCGCAAGGCAGTCAAGATTAAAACTCCTACCTTATTTTTCCTGCCACACTCTCAGTATAGAAAGGGAGATAAATCCAACGGAGCCTTCAAAGTCAAGTCAGAAACGTTACTGCAATATGCGATTAAAGTCATCAAGCGTAAGTTTGATAACAATCCCGATTGCTTTAGAATTCTGTGCTGGACAAACAAGAGAGTAGACTATTACAACCAGCTGATTCGAGAACAAATCTATGGTTCCACTGCACCTCGATTTGTTGTAGGAGAAAGGTTAATTACCAAAAAGCCGGTAATGGCTCCTGATGGCAAGACGGTAATTCTGCCAACTTCAACCGAATTTACAGTCAAGGAAGTTGAAACGAGCCTGCACTATGGCTACCGAGTCTGGCTGCTCAAAATTGTCACCGATGAGGGATTGGTGCGACAGATTTTTGTGCTGCACGAATCGGAGAAAAAGCGCTACGAAGCAGAACTCGAACAGAAGCTTAAAAGTGCTAAACGCAATCCTTTTATGTGGCGCAAGTACTATTGGTTCAGAGATGACGTATTTGCTGACGTTGACAATTGTTTTGCGTTGACAATTCACAATTCACAAGGTAGTACTTTTGACGAAATAGGGATTGATGGAGATGACCTTTTGACTCGATTATTGGTTGGAGATGATATGAGCTACAAGCAAAAAATAAAAGAGTATCATCGTCTATGGTATGTGGGAGCATCAAGGTGTAGGCAACGGCTCTTGTTTGTAGTTCCCAAAGAACACCGAACCCGTGCGATCGCACTGTATAAGGCAGATTAAGCTTTGTTAAGCAGCCAAAAGCATTGAAATTGGCTGCAATAGGATGGTTTATATGACCATCCAGATGTATGACTTGGTTGGGACACTGGAAAATCAACACTTCAGTTTATTGGAGGCACAAGCGCTTTTTTGAGACATTGCAAGCTGCTGTCGCAGCAAAAACTCAGACAATTAAACTGAGGAAATCATGACAAAAACCAGACTCAAAAAAACCGCCACAGTTGAAGCAGATGCTCCAACAATAGCATCTAAGAAAAAGCGCCCATCGACTACTAAAACAACCGCTGTAACTGAAGAGAAAGTAAGTAGAGACAAAGCTGCCTCATCTCCAACTAACGAACCAGAAACAGTCGCTCCAACTGAGGCAGAACAAATTCCCGAATCCTTAACCCCAGCCTCCTCAACTGCATCTGAAGTTGAAATCATCTGCAATTCCAGAGAATTCAACGATTACGTACAGGCTCTCAAAGCCATCATTCCTAACAATAGCACCTACCCAATCTTGTGCAATGCGCTAATTGAAGCAGATGCCGATGCACAACAATTGCACTTGACAACCTATAACCTGGAATTTGGCATACAAGTCAGTTTTGATGCCACTATCAATCAACCAGGTAAACTCACACTCCCTGCACCCCTACTCGCTGACATTTTAGGGAAGTTTCCATCTGGTCGTCTCACTTTAAATAGCCAACTTACAACTCTAAGTACAGAAACCCCATCGATTAGTGCTACGCTTTCGATGTCAGGAAGCCAGCACGTCCTTCGCGGATTGGGGAGTCACGAGTTTCCTACTATTCCCAGCGTAGAAAAAAAGCTGCTTTCATTAAGAGCCAGCGTCTTACTAGCAGCGCTTAAAGGTAGTTTATTCGCGGTCAGTTCTGATGAAGCCAAACGGATTTTAACAGGCGCTTACTTCCAATTGAGCCACGATAGCGATCGCAAAATCAACCAGTTGCGAATCTGGACAACGGACGGTCATCGAATCGCAATGATTTTGGGGTTAAGCGAAAGCAGTGCTGACCCAAATCCTTTGATTGATTCTCCGGTGCAGTTCACTGTCCCTGCTAAAGTCCTCAAGGTGTTAGAGCGCAATGTAAACCCCACTGACCGAATTTCTATATACTACAATGGTTCGGCTCAAGCCCTGCAAAACTTTGTAGCTTTCAAATGGAAAAATTGGCGACTAACAAGCCAATTACTAGAGGGTCACTATCCCAATTGCAACCAAATTATCGACCCCTTCCGGAGTCAATTTAGCCACCAATTGCTGATTGAACGGCTATCTTTGTTAAAAGCTTTAGAACGATTATCGACTCACAGTGACAAGTCCCACGTCACGGTGATTTTAGATTTTGACTCGACCCATCAGCAAGTTCAAGCATCAATTAACAATGCAATCAGTTCCGGTATTGAAGTAATCGATGCCCAAATTAACGGTGGCGACTTTCGGATTAAGTGCGATATTCGCTACTTGATAGATACAATCAAGGCTATTTCTAACTCAGATGTGCGGATGCTTTTTGCAACACCTACCACCCCAATTTTGATAGTCCCTTTTGGGACGCCAGCTTCGGGAGAAGCCGCAATCGAGTCGGAGTACGTTATCGCGCCGCAAGAGTGACGAGGTAAAGGGGAGTAAAAGGAGAACTCCCACTTTACCACGTTCCCCCTTTTTTGGTCGTTTTGACCGATTGAGAATCTTCTTTGTAATCTCCCGTTACAAAACGAGAGAGGTTTCAAATCTCGATTAATGCCAGTATAATTAGAGTTGTTTATCATCAGGACTTTATGCCAGCAAAGGATAAATTTCATGATGTTGTGGAGATTGCCTTGCAAAAGGATGGTTGGCAGATTACAGATGACCCACTTACCATTAGTGTGGGTGGAGTTGATATGTTAATCGATCTGGGGGCGGAGCGCCTAATTGCAGCAGAAAAGCAGGGAGAAAAGATTGCTGTTGAAATTAAGAGCTTTTTAAATACTTCAGCCATAACAGATTTCCATTTAGCAGTTGGACAATTTATCAATTATCGGAAAGCACTGAAGTTAAAAGACCCCGAACGTCAACTATTTCTGGCAATTCCTTTGACGGCGTATAATGATTTCTTTAAGCGTGAGTTTACGATTGCTATCGTGGAAGATTACCAATTAAAGTTGTTGGTATATGACGTGGAATTAGAGGTAATTGTTTTATGGAAAAGGTAGAAAAGTATCGGGATTGTATCAAAAAAATTCTTTCGGAATATGCTGCCTACAAGCCTTCCTATGGAGATGTGGAAGTGCAAATTATTTTTGATATGGAACGCGATCGCTATCAAGTTATTCGAGTGGGTTGGGAGAAAAAACAGCGAGTTTATGGTTGTTCTATGCATCTCGATATTAAGGATGGCAAGATCTGGATTCAGCAGAATGCAACAGAAATTGATATAGGACAAGAGTTGGTTAATTTAGGTGTGCCGAAGTCCGATATTGTCGTTGGTTTTCATCCACCTTATATGCGTCAGTTCACAGAATTTGCCGTAAGTTGATGGGGAGCGATCGCTACTCTTTAAATATCCCGATAAAAAATCGAATCTGAGTATGTTATCTATCGCACAAGGTTTCTCTTAGCATCTAAAAGTTGCGCGCGTGCAGACTTTGCCTGAGTTTGCAACTCAAGTCTAGAGAACTAATAAATATTAAAAATACAATTGGGTGACATCTTCCACTGCACCTAAAGTTAGAAGTGTCTGTTTCTGACCATCGGTTAAACCTTTAACTCCTGAGATGTTCGTACCTTCATAAGGTCTAGGCACTCTGAGGGTTTTCAAACATTTACCTGAATCGACATGCCAAAGCTTAATTGTCCCATCTGAGCTACTACTAATAATAGTTTGATTATCGGAACCTAAAGCAACCGCTCTAATTTGATCGGTGTGTCCTTGTAAAGTATTCAGACATTCTCCCGTATTAGCGTCCCAGAGTTTTAAGGTACAATCGTGACTTCCGCTGACTATAAATTTACCGTTGCAGCTGAATCCTACAGACCAAACTGAACTTGTATGTCCTTGAAAAGTTTTAAGACATTCTCCAGTAATAATATCCCATAGCTTCAAAGTGCTATCTTCACTGGCGCTAACTAAGAACTTTCCATTCGGACTAAAAGCAACCGATCTGACGTTATTACTGTGTCCCTCTAAAGTCTGGAGGCATTCTCCAGTTATAACATCCCAAATTTTTATCGTGCGATCGTCGCTGCCACTAGCAAGGATTTTACCATTCGGGCTAAAGGCAACTGTCAATGTCCAAGTAAGATGTCCTTCTAAAACTCTATAATCGCCAGTCTGAATGTCCCATATTTTTACGGTTGTATCTTGACCTCCACTCGCAACAAACCGACCATCGGGACTAAAGGTACTTGTCCAAATTCCGCCTTGGTATTTGTCTGTTGGATATTGCAAACATTTCCAACAGGCTCTCTCCTAAGATATGTGATAAATATTTCTAATCGGAGAAGCTACATAGAAGGCGGGCGCGAAAGCTTTCAAAGTTTGTAAAACCATAACCTTGACGCATAATGAGTTTAGCTTTATTGTTAATACCTTCCATCACGCCGCTGGTTGTGCGACTGATAAAATAATTACAAATTCCTTCTAGATGAGAGCGAATTGTGCGGGCCACTTTACCATAAAGTACAATAGCTGTAGCTAACCATTTTTTCATCCTAATTAGGCCAGTTTTGACCGTCTGACTGGTTTGATAAATTTCTCTCAATTCTTCTTTCATTTCATAAGCTATCCTTAAGCAAGGTGATTGAGCCAAAATCTGCTCCAGTTTTTGGGTTTCCAACTCAGTTAAATCTGACGAGTTCTTCAGCAAGAGAAATCGACTACCTTGAGCTTTAATTCCCACTATTTGCCTCAACTTATTTAATCGCTGATTGACTAACTTCATCACATGAAATCTGTCAATAACCACAACAGCATTAGGAAAAACTTCTGCAATAACTTTCGGAAAGCCCGCCCACATATCCACGCTCACTTCTTCTACTTTCTCTCTTACCTCTAATGGCTGCTGCTTCAAGGCTTCTATAATTTCTTCTTGTTGATGGCTGTCAATAACTTCTAACAAATTTCCAGTTTCAGCATTAGCAACCATTGTGATAAAATGTCTGTAGCCTTTACGTTGACTGATTTCATCCATTGACAGCCGTTTTACTTGAGTCCAGTCTTTTTTTTTGAGCTACTAATTCGGCGGAAAATGCCTTCAACTTCAGCAGAGCTTAAGCCATCTGTACGACTAACTTCGGCGACACTTGAACTCAGTACTCTCTCATAAATATTCTGTTCGTATCTGTTGGTATAATTTGGCGCAGAAATAGCGAAGCTGACACCAGCCGCAAAGTAGTAGTTAAAACCCTTATCTGGTAAGGATTACAGCCATTTTTTTACCTAGACCGGGCGCTCTCGCCTTTTCAACACTCAGTTAACCACGGCAGAGTATAGTCAATACTCTCCCTCATCAAGCCCATAGGCTGAAAAAGTATATTATTTGTCCAGCTTAAATTTAATCTAATTAAAACTTTTCTGGGGAGGCTTCGGTCAGAATCTTTAAAGCGTTTTGTGCCACTTCTTGGGCCCTGAGAGAAGTCACTTTCTGATACCTTAGTGTAGTTTGAATCTTTTCATGCCCCATCAAAGCTCGTAGCTCTTCAATAGACATTAACCCCACTCGTTCTGTAGCAAAGGTATGTCGCAAATCGTGGAGGCGAATACCCGACAACAGGGGACTTTGTGCAATCAAATCACACCAAGTAGCATGAACTCGGCGATAAGATAAGCGCCTAACCTCCTTAGTAAATGGATTTTGTGCAGTAAATAATGCAATTGAACCTGTATCTCTATAGTACCTAATATATTCATCTAAAACTAAAGCTGCATCCTCACTATAAAAGCACCATCGTTGTTTGTTCCCCTTACCCACCACCTGAAACTTACGAGCGACAGTATCTACCTGTTCTAAATCGATTGCCAAAAGTTCGCCAATTCTAGCCCCCGTGCGATGCAACAACCGGACAATAGCGTGCAGTCGGACATCTGACTTAACCAATTTATATAACTCTACAAGCTGGCTAGTATTCAAATAGCGAATGACTTCATCCGTACCATGCTCTCCTTTTTCCTTTAATGGCTTGCGACGATTTAAACCAGCAATCGGATTACTTTTAAGATAACCAAAAGCCACCCCATAATTGAAGAGTGACTGGATAATTGCTTGATGTCGATGGTGAGTAGCGATTGATAATTTTTCTTGGTCTTGCAAATAGTCCGAAATCGTCTGACGACTAATAATTTCTACTGGCATACGCCCATAAAGAGCAACCAGTGGCATTAACACAGCCTCATAAGAGCGCCGCGTACTTTTACTCAGACAGGAACGCTCTAAAAACTCTGTAGCTAATCGAGCTAAAGTAACCACTTAAACACAAAACTTTCCTGAAATTACATATCAGCTAACGTCTTTCTGTCTTAAACACTTTAACTCAGGAAAAATTTACAGATTTTTATGTATACTTTTGAGGAGTCAACCGCTCCACAGCCCCAAGAATCTCTAGAGAACTACATCAAAAGGCTGCGAAGCCGCCTCTCGCTCAGCCAACAGCAGCTAGCCGCAGCAGCCGGAATCCATCTCCAAAGTCTGGGCAAGCTGGAAAGGGGGAAAACACTTCGCCTCAACCAGAAAACCAAAAAGGGGTTGGCTATCGCCTTGAATATCCCAGAAGAATACCTTGATGCCGTCATCTCTGGACTACCCGTAGAAGCCGTGCAGAAGAAGCAGTACTGTCCCCGCTGCTGGAAGGGAGGTGCTAACCCAGACCCAGCATGGACATTGCTCAGAGCCAAGTACTGCTTACTTTGCGGCACTCAACTGCGTTGCAGTTGCACCAGCTGTTCTGAACCAATTGCATCGTTCAAACATAGATTTTGTCCTCACTGCGGCACTCCTTACGCTGAATCAGGCCAAAACTAACCCGATTTCCAGAATTCTGTGCGGATACTGGGGTCAGTTTTGTCGTACAACTAGAATTCTGTGGATATGGGGAGTAGCCTGCGTGAAACGCCAGTGGGAGTCAGAAGAATTAATCGAACATTTCACCCTGCTTGAGGGAGAAAAGACGCTGCTGGCCAATAAAACCGGAGCCACTCGGCTCGGTTTCGCCGTTTTACTCAAGTGTTTTTGTAAAGATGCTCGGTTTCCGGTTAAAAAGCAAGAAATCCCTAAACCAGTCGTATCGTACATCGCTCTCCAAGTAGAAGTGTCGCCCAAGGAATGGCGCGAGTATAAGTGGAGTGGACGCACAATAGAATATCATCGAGCGCAGATTCGAGCCTTTTTTGGGTTTAGAGAAGCCACAGTTGCAGATTTCCACTCTTTGACTGAATGGCTGAGCGAAAACGTGTTCGCTTTTGATCGTAACGAACAGCATTTAACCGAAACCGTATATCAACGGCTACGAGAATTAAAAATTGAACCCCCCACCAGCGAGCGAATTGAAAGGTTAATTCGTTCTGCACTTCATAGCTACGAACAAAACTTTTGTGCCGCTACCTCTGACCAAATTTCGTCAGAAACTAAAGCTAAAATCGATGCAATTTTGAATACAGATAAAGCCTTAGAAGCACAATCTAGCCAATCTCAGTCATTTGATTTCAACAATCTGAAAGCTGACCCAGGTCGCGTGGGTCTTGATAGCTTACTCAAAGAGATTGAGAAGTTACAAGCTATTCGGCAATTAGAATTACCAGAAAATTTATTCACGAATATTTCCCCTAAAATTGTACATCACTATCGACAACGCGCTTCGGCTGAACCCCCAAGAGAGTTACGTCGTCATCCCGACCCAATTCGTTACACGCTAGTTGCGGCTTTCTGTTGGCAAAGAAGTCAAGAGATTACAGATAGTTTAGTAGAACTCCTGATTCAAATTGTACATCGCATTGGTATCCGCGCCGAACGCAAGGTAGACAAGGAACTGATTGCAGACTTCAAGCGAGTTAGTGGGAAGAGTAACATCCTATTTCGCATGGCAGCTGTTTCTTTGGAATACCCAGACGAAGCCGTTAAGGATGTCATCTATCCAGTGGTTAGCCCATCCACCTTAAAGAACTTGGTGAAGGAATTTAAGTCCAATGGCCCCACTTATCGAGAGCGAGTTTATACGGTGATGCGAGCTTCCTACCTACACCATTATCGCCGTATGGTACCACAAATTCTCTTTTCTTTAGAGTTTCGCTCGAATAACGAACTTTACCAACCTGTTATCAAAGCGCTAGAGCTAATTAAGAAGTATACGGATAGTTCTCAACATTATTATTCACCAGAAGATGAAGTTCTCATTGACGGAGTGCTAAAAAATAGCTGGCGGGAAATTGTAGTGGAAGTAGACGATGCCGGAATTGAGAAAATCAACCGCGTCAATTATGAGATTAGCGTACTTCAGGCATTGAGAGAGCAACTGCGTTCTAAAGAAATTTGGGTAGTTGGCGCTAAACGTTATGGGAACCCAGAATCAGACCTCCCAAAAGATTTTGAGGTGCAACGACAAGTTTATTATCAAGCTCTAGGCCAGCCAACTGATGCCGAAGCTTTTATAACTAGCTTACAGCAGAAAATGACAGAAGCTTTAGAGCAATTAGATTGCCAGATGCCCAAAAATCAAAGCGTAAAAATACTCACCAGAGATAAAGGCTGGATTTCAGTTTCCCCTTTAGAATCTCAACCGGAACCGTTAAACTTACAGAGGTTCAAGGGAGAACTGATTTCGCGCTGGCCTATGACCAGTTTACTGGATATTCTTAAAGAAACCGATCTGCGAGTAGGGTTTACGGAACAGTTTCACAGCGTAGCGTCCCGCGAAGTTTTGGATAGAAAGATTTTACAAAGACGGTTATTGCTCTGTTTGTTTGGATTAGGAACTAATACCGGGCTGAAGCGGCTTAGTAGCGGAGGAACTGGAGAGAATTATCCAGATTTACTATATGTAAAACGGCGTTTTCTTCATAAAGAAAATTTACGAAATGCTATTGTTCAGGTTGTTAATGCTATTTTTCAGGTGAGAGCGCCGCAGATTTGGGGTGAAGGGACTACTGCTTGTGCTAGTGATTCTAAAAAGTTTGGTTCTTGGGATCAGAATTTGATGACGGAGTGGCACATCCGCTATGGTGGGCGTGGGGTGATGATTTACTGGCACGTTGAGAAGAAGTCTGTTTGTATCTATTCTCAGTTGAAAACTTGTTCTTCTTCTGAGGTGGCGGCGATGATTGAGGGTTTGTTGCGCCACTGTACGGATATGAAGGTGGAAAAGAATTATGTTGATACGCACGGTCAAAGTGAAGTGGCTTTTGCTTTCTGTCATCTGTTAGGTTTTCAGTTGTTACCTCGGTTAAAAAGAATTCACAAGCAGAAGTTGTATCGGGTGGCTGCTGGTCAAAGTAATGCTTATCCTAATTTACAGCCGGTGCTGACGAGACCGATTAATTGGGATTTGATTCGGAATCAATATGACCAGATGATTAAATATGCTACGGCTTTGAGGTTGGGTACGGCAGAGACTGAGGTAATTTTAAAACGATTTAGTCGTTCTAATATTATTCATCCTACTTATCAAGCTTTGGCTGAGTTGGGTAAGGCTGTGAAGACGATTTTTCTGTGTGAATATCTTCAAAAGGAAGAGTTGCGTCAAGAAATTCATTCAGGGTTGAATGTGGTGGAGCAATGGAATAGTGCTAATAGTTTTATTTTTTATGGTAAGAATAGTGAAATTGCGACTAATCGATTAGAAGACCAAGAGATAGCGGTGCTGTCGTTGCATTTGTTGCAAATTTGTTTGGTGTATATCAATACGTTGATGATGCAACAGATTTTGTCGGAGAAAGATTGGTTGAAGCTGATGCATAAAGATGATTTACGGGCGCTGACGCCGCTGACTTGGGGGCATATTAATCCTTATGGGACTTTTCGGTTGGACTTGGATGAGCGGTTGTTGATTGACCCGGTGGCTTCTTGAGCGCCACCTGGAAATAAACGTTAAAACCCTTATTTGGCAAGGGTTTTAACTGCTACTTTGCGGCTGGTGTCAGCTTCGCTATTTCTGCGCCAATTTCGTCGCTCCGGCAAAAATTCTAGTCTTTCTGTACTATATCTTTGACATTTACTACAGTAAAATCGACGCCGAGGGACTCGCAAGTATACTGGTTTACCAAAACTGGGCAAATCTCTGACTAATATCTGAGTTTTGGACTTTGGACAAAAGGAAGATGCTTCGCGAGTATATAACGCGAACTAAAAGAGGTCGATTAGTGATACTTAGCAGACTTTAAGCAGTCCAACGCGAAGAAGACTTCATTTTTTTACCCTTTTTTATCACCGGATGCCGCTTTCTTTTTTCCCTCAATTTACCTGGCATCCTGCCTGCGGAAAAACCACGAGGTTTGGGAGAAATGGCGGGTGTACCAATCTGCCGAATAATTCGGGAGAAGTCCCTTTGTACCAAACTGGGTGTGATGGAATGATGATTTTTCTTGTGGTAATATTTCTCCCAAGGGCGAGGCAGATTGTCAACTAATTCCCGCGCTGCCCACAGTTGCATATAAGCAAGTTCTGTTAGTTGTACCCAGTTTTCTTCATGCTCCACATCTGGAGTTTGAAACGACCCCATTAATAATCGTTGCTTACCAAAACGAAGCATATGCTCCATATCAAATCGTTGTCGGTAAGCTCTTGTTAAATCCAGAGGCGTTAATTCATGCCGTCGTTGCCCCATCACAATTAACCACATCGGGCGCCAAAGTAACTTACCCGTAGTTGGCTCAGTTACTTGTACTCGCAACAAAGTAAAAGGATGTTGGTGCATCGGGTATTCTTTAGTCCCCCGCATTAACATCTGATGCCAACAAGTAATGGTTAAATCGAGGTTTCGCCCACGACGAGTTGTCAAACTTGTTTCTACTATTTCATCAGCATCATGCCAAGTAGCTTCATCTTTTAAATCAAACCTCTCTCCATACCATCGGCGGTGTCCTCGCTGTGCTGATTCATCTACTTCAGGTGAACGATAAAAAACGCGATTGCTACGCGCTCTTGTCACAATAATTGCATTAGGCTTACTCCCCAAAGCGTCAAGAAACTGACGTTGTGAATAATAACTATCCGCCGCCAGCACAGACAATTGGTTATGGTGGAAAATTGGACAATCAGAAAACACAGTCTCTATTTGCTCTAACCCAACTGCTATCGGGTTAGAATCGGCTGTAACTCGTTGTCCTGATAAAGGAACTGACCAAGGAATATGAGAATTTTGAGTGCGTTCGGGTAAAAAACACAACAGCGAATACAAATGCCCAATATTAATCGGTTTATTACCTTTAATGGTATTGGGTTGATGAATATATGTACGGTCTTCTAAAGTTTTAGCAAAAGGGCGGGGCATGGGGGTGGCATCTAGGCCAAATAAATGAAAATTTCGCTGGTTCGGTGCTGGAATTAATGGTGCCAGCGCTTGGAGTAAAGACTGTTGAAAAAGTCTTTTTTCCTCAATCGCTGTTTCGGAAGAACTCGGCTGGAAAAATTGTACAATAGCTTTATATAAAGCGCTATAGCCACGACGAAACAAGGGATGTTCGCATAATTCTACTGGAGAATGGGCGCTGATGTTGCCTGAAAGTGCATCCAGTAAATCCATCAAACTGTCGCAGCCCGCCGGGAAAAGAGCGTAGAGAGCTTGGCGAAATTGCTGCAATTGGGCGAGCTGGTCTTCACAAGGTAGAGTTGACATAAAAAACTGGTAAAAATTTAAGTTCGCGGTTAATAATCGCGAATCATTTTACCATTAAATTAGGACATATCTGTTTTCATCAAGCTAACTATGAATCGCCATAAGCCGAAGCTAGCTCCCGATTTAGCTAAACGAGCAGAGCGTTTAACTGCTACTATTGCTGAAGTCAAAGTAAAAATTCAGCAAATTTTTGATGAAGGTGAAGTAGCTCCCAAGGGTTGCTATGTAGCTCGATATCAGGTACGACAACGACAAAAAGTTTATTGGTATTATAAACTCCAAGCTACTGATGAGATTTTTGAGCAAACCAAAGATCGCCAAAAAAAGAGTAAGTATAAACATTTAGGACGGGCTGGTAGTGAAGAGCATATCGCAGCGGTGGTTCAAGTTTTAAGACGTGCCCAAATTGATGAACTTGAGCAGGTGATTAATTCTTTAACTAACAGTTTAATTGATTTATATTACGACGGTGAAAGTGAAACTATCCCAGAGAAACGCGATTGATTCGCTCATAAGTAAGGAGGGAGCTATAGTTACGGCTGGCCTATTAAACCAAAATATGCTTCGCGTCTAAATGTCGCGAATCTCTTTCCTCTTTGTCCAAAGTCCAAAATATAAGTGCTGCTAATGCCGTTGGACGGTGGATGAGAAGCTCCGGTCATCGCCGTAATATCCTCAACCCTAACTTTACCGAAATTGGTTTTGGATATTCATACGATGGCAGACTTCATCGTATGGTACAAGTTTTTGCTACACCTCGTAGCGCCAGCAATCCCAATAGTTTTAGTTCACCTCCACAAAATTCTAGTTCGTCAAATTCTGCCAGAACTTGGAATCTTCCAACACTTAGAGGAGTTCCTTTTGATGCGACTGTTTGGGAAAGCGATACAATCCCCCAAAGCGAACAAGCCGCAGTCCAAGAAGGTGCTAACTTATTTTGCCAATCTCAAGGGTATAGCTATGCAACTTCTTGGGATATTGGAAAAAACGAAAGAATTACTATAGAACGCGGTACATTTAGATTTAATCGTGGGAATCCAAATAACCCTAGATATTGTAATTGGTGTCGTTGGCATTTAACTTCAGTTTCTTGTACCCGATAGTCTACTAATTAATTACCAACTGCGATCGCATCTCCCTTGTCTGCCTGGATTAAGCGATCGCACTACAAACGCCCGATAGCTCTTTTGTAGTGGCTCTCAAGAGGTTGGGATTGTGGACTTGGCTCGGAACACCTAGCAAAATGCTTGCTGTACCTTTCATCCCCTAGCGGGGAGTTAGTCAGCAATCTTCCTAAAAAACAGAGTAATGTACCAACCTTTCACCTTGAAATACCGACCCAAAACGCTCTCAAATTTGGTCGGTCAAGACCTGATTAAAAACACTTTAACTAATGCCATTACCTCTGGTAAAATTGCCCCAGCTTATCTGTTTACAGGGCCAAGAGGAACTGGTAAAACTTCAACTGCTCGCATTCTTGCCAAATCGCTCAATTGTCTTAATAGCCAAAATCCCACAGCAACTCCCTGCAACAAATGTGCGTCATGCAAAGCAATTGATTCTAGCAACAGTTTGGATGTGAGCGAAATTGATGCGGCTAGCCACAATGGAGTAGAAGATGCCAGAGAATTAATCTCCCGCAGCAACTTTGCTCCAGCTATGAGTCGGTATCGCGTATCCGTGTTAGATGAATTTCAGATGACAACGGTTTCGGCTCAAAATGCTCTTCTCAAATGTATCGAAGAACCTCCCCCTCATGTAGTCTTTATTCTGTGTACGACGGAAGCTCATAAGGTACTGCCAACTATCGCTTCACGCTGTCAAATCTTTAACTTCAAAGCTTTGTCAATCGATGCAATTGTGGGACAATTACACCAAGTGGCTATCAGCGAATCGATTGCCATTACGGATGAAGCAATAAGCGCGATCGCTCGACATTCCGATGGCGGTTTGAGAGACGCTTTGCAATTGCTTTCTCAATTATCCTTATTAGGAGCAGAAATTACAACCGACCGCGTCGTGGAAGTGTCTGGCGGTATCCGAGAAAACGACTTAACCACGATAATTCAAGCTATCTGTGCAGGCGATGTGCTGACGGTGCTGCAATCGGCTAGAACCCTTGTTGATAGCGGCAAGGCACCCAAACTTATCTTGAATAGCCTGCTGGCAGTCTATCGGGATTTGCTGATTGTTAAAAGCGTACCCAAAAGTCAAAATGCGATCGCCGGATCTCTTAGTTATTCCCAACTGCGACAAGTTACTAGCAATCTTGAGTTTGAAACCATTGATGCTGCTTTGATGCAACTGCACTCGTCAGAAAGCCAACTGAGGGTGACGACTAATGCTGCCACTTGGTTAGAAGTATGTTTGCTCAATTTAATCCAAAATAACGATCGCCAGAAGTTTCAAAAGCAGCAAGAAATTCACCATCTGCAAAATGAAATCGCCAACAATTCGCACAATAAAGGTAACCTCAAGCAGCAAGAAAGTCACCATCAGCAAAATGGAATTGCCAACAATTTGCACAATAACGGAAACGGAAATAGCACAACTAAAGACTTGGATGCTGTTTGGAATGCTGTGATTGAAGCAACAAAACCAGCGAATCGCACACTCCTTTCTCGCGCTCAATTAGTGAGTTTAAATAACAGCAAGTGCGTGTTAGCAGTCCAGTCCCAGAATGCCAGAAAATTTCAAACTCACATCGCATCAATTGAGCGCATTGTTAGCAAAGCTTTGGGCTATCCCGTGATGGTTGCAATTGAACAACGGGAGGAAGTTTCAGCATGATTTCGCTACTCGTTGGTAACGATACAGAAGCAATTGGGCGACAACTTGTTGCGTTAAAGGCGCTGACTCACCCGGTGTGGCGAGATTTCAACGTGCATCGATTTAGTGCCGAACAATTAAGTGCCGCCCTGTCTGCTGCTTTCTCGGTTCCCTTTGGAGAAGGGAGTAAACTGATTGTTGTGGAAAATTGCGATTTTAAGCAGTTTGGCGAAACGGGGTTAGAACTTCTTCAACCTTTATCTCAATTGCCTGCAACTACGCATTTGGTATTTATCGCGACTTCTATCGATAAGCGACTCAAAGTTGCCAAGTATCTGCTATCGTTGGGTAAGCTCAAAGAGTTTACCCTGATTCCACCTTGGCGTATTGATTTAATTGAGAGTGCGATCGCAACCACTGCTAAACAGATGCAGCTCAATATTGCCCGCGATGCTGTCAGCTATCTAGCCGCAGCAATTGGCAATGACACTACCAGAATGGTAAAAGAACTAGAAAAGCTGGCTATTTATGCAGCAGGCTCGCGCATTACCAAAGCACAAGCAACTGCACTGGTATCAACAACGACAACCAGTAGTTTACAACTCGCCGAAGCACTATTAAAAGGTCATGCTGCTGCCGCGATTCGGCTTGTAAACGAGTTGCTATCTCTGGCAGAATTTCCCCTCTGTATTGTCGCTACTCTGATCGCTCAATTCAAAACTTGGTTATGGGTGAAAGCAGCACTGGCATCTAAACGATCTGACGCTGAAATTGCCACTCTATGCGGTTTTGGCAATCCCAAGCGCTTGTATTTTTTACGTCTTGAAGTGCAAGGGGTTTCTCTGAACTATTTGGCACAAGCACTCTCAATGCTATTTGAATTAGAAGTCTTGCTCAAAAGTGGAGGAAAGTCTGATTCAATCGTGCCAGCATTGCTCAGAATTGTACGATTGAAACAACAAAACGAGTGATGAGTGGAGTTTGGGGAGTAGGAACGATTTTTTTCCTACTTCCCTTCAATAAACCTCTTCTTCAACAGAGAACAGGGAACAGGGAATAGTGTTTTCAATAATAGATCGCTGATAACTGATAAATGTTTTAACCCTCTTCCCAATCTTCAATCTGTAACCCATTCACCCGACTAAATTCGCCTGTATTATGCGTGACCAGTATTAGGTTATTCGCAAGAGCAATTGCTGCAATCTGCAAGTCATAAGGGCCAATCGGGGTTCCTAAAGCTGCCAATTCTGCCCTAATTCGCCCTGCGGCTCTTGCTGCTGGTGTATCCAAAGGCAGAACAGTAAATCCACTGAAAAACCTTTCCAATATGGCTAAATTTTGTTCTGGATAAGCACTGCGATACGCTCCATAACAAAGCTCCATTTGAACAACCGTACAGACATAAATATTTTCTGGTTGTTGGGCAGCAAGTCGAGCAACTGCTGTCCGACTGCTATTGTTTATCAGTCGAATGCAAACATTAGTATCAAGCAGATAGGTCAAAATAGTGGCTCCCTTGTCTCAAACTCACCCTGTTCCGCCCGCTCTAATGGTTCTCCTACCCACCCTCCAATCACCTCTTCAAAAAAACCAGGAGGCCATCCCAATTCTTCTGGTGTTTTTGCGGGTATAGGTGCTTCTATTGGCTGAAAAATTACCATTACCTCTAAATCTTTATCTACAATTCCCACCGGAATTTCTAAATGCAAAATCCCATCTATTCCCACCCGATAGCGTAATTTAATACTTTGCATGACGATTTCCTCCTAATTTTTATTATAGAAGCAATACTCCATTTTTTCATCTCTTACTATAACCATTTTATTTGATTTGTGAAATTACCTGTTTTTGCTATTATACCAGCAAGTTATTAAAATGTTGTTTCTCCTTTCAGGCGCGATCGCCGCTCTTGCTCAGACCTCCACCAATTCTGAGCTAATGCACCTGCTAACATTATCTGACCTTAAACCAACTCAAAGCAACGAACCAGTCCCTCTAGTTTCTGCCTGCATTCAAGAACGCCTGCAACTACTCGTTAAACAAATGCGGATGGGTTTGCCTGTAGAGCCAATTCTCAACAATTATCCCCAGTTTCAACAATGGATTTGGCAGCTAAAAGAACTATCGCCCACTCTATTTATGCCGCGTAAAAAGCTATTGATTGACATCCCGCTAGCTACCAAACTTGAACTGAATACACCTACCCGTGAGAGGTCTTTCTCTACTCCCACTTTAAAGATCGTAGAAATTCGCGCAAATGTCGGCATTGCAAAAGGAAAAGTCCGGCTATTTGAGTGGGCGATTCGACATCCGATACTCAATTGGCAAGACCGAATTAAGTTATGGGTGGCAACCGAATATTTCAACCTACAGCCTGACGCTCTGAAACTGATTGTTTTAGCACTGCACCCCAGCCAGAAAGCCCAAAAAGTCTCATTTAGCTGGGATAGCAGGCAGCACCAGCAAACCCGAAATTGGCTAATTGCCACAATTGCCCAACAAACAACTCAACCATTTCAGCCATCCATTGCTAGACGCAAGACTGCTACAGCGACAGACAATTTGGTAGATCAATTGGATGATATAGATCTAGCGATCGCTCTAGCTAAAACCATCGGTGAAATTGAAGAAATACCCCTATAACCTTCAAAAAAAATTGATGTCTCTGTCTGTTGTATTTTACATCGGCTGTCACCAGCCAGCCGATTCCAGTGCTTGGTCAAAAGCGGCACAGCTAGAAAAATTGCGACGCGGCAGCAACTCTAACAATCCAGCCGCAGCAAGCGCTTACTTGAAGAGTATGTACCATTTAAACACGCCTATGCCAACCGTATTATTCCCAATGCTAGAGAAAGAATGTAAAAAAAGTAACCATCTATTCTCCCCATCGGCTGATGCCACTCCTAATCTGAGCCGGAAAAGATAGTTGAAGAAACAAGAGTCATTAGAAGAGGTAAAAATGACTACCAGGGCTGAGACAAAACCCAAAACTGTTCTGATTGTGGAAGATAATCCCATGTTGCAGGTGGGACTGTGGCACGCGCTCTCTACGCAACCTGCACTGAAGGCGATCGCCCAGGTCGAGGATGGTTTATCTGCGGTGAGTACAGCGATCGAACTGGAGCCAGACATTGCCTTGATAGACATCGATCTGCCTGGAATAGATGGTATTACGGTCACGCAGCGAATCAAACAGGTACTGCCCAATACGCGCGTCATTATTTTTACTCACTACACCAACCCAACACGGGTAATGGCAGCTTTATCGAGTGGGGCTAATGGCTATTGCATCAAAGGCACAGATATCCCTCAACTCTTAGCAGCAATTACCGCTGTGGGTGAAGGCAACTGCTACTTGGATGCTAAGATTGCCAACTGCGTTTTGCAAAACTTGAGACAACCCCTGCCTGATGGCGAGGAACTGGAAGAAGTGAAGTTGACTGAGCGAGAAATGCAAGTGTTGCAACAACTTGTTGAGGGCAAAAGCAATACAGAAATTGGCATAATTTTGGGAGTGAGTGCAAACACGATTAAAGGTCACGTACAGCAGATTATCCATAAGCTTAAAGCGAGCGATCGCACTCAGGCAGCAGTTAAAGCACTGCGCTTGGGGTTAGTGTGAAGGCGAAAGGGGAGGTGAAGGGGAAGGAATTGATTTCATCGACATAATCAGGTATTCTATATGCCGAGAACAGTACATTTTGAAACGGACTTCTCAATTTACCTTACCCTTCCCCTTCTTCAAGACAGCGGCAAAGTAAACCAGAACCGCACGCCTTGACCCAACTCGCTCTCAACCCCAATTTGTCCGCCATGAGCTTCCACAATTTGCCGACAAATATAAAGCCCCAAACCCGCTCCAGCACGACGAAGAGCGCTAGTTCCCCGCACGTACAAATCAAACAAGGAAGCACATTCAGTCTCAGGAATACCCACTCCATTATCTGCAACAATAACTCGCAACATTGAAGAAGTTGCATCTACCTTGGCATCCAATGTCAGCACAAAACCTGGTGGGTTGTATTTGAGTGCGTTCCCAATCAAATTTTCAAACACTCGCCACAACTGATCCACATCGGCACTGATATCAGGTAAGTTAGGAGCAATGAGGTAATTGAGGACAACCTGATATTTGGCGAACATCGGTTCCCACGCTTTGATAATACTGCTTGTTAAAGCATGGAGCGAAGTGAATTGCAAGTTTAACGGGTATCCCGAAACTTCTAATTGTTGCATTTCCACTAAAGAATCAATCAGATGGATCTGACGTTTGCAGCTATCGAGCATAACTTCTAGAATCTGCCTATCGATGACAACATTTTCTCGAGCTTTATCCAGATAACTTTGCAACAACAACGAGGTTCCCGTAACTGGGTTTCGCAAGTCGTGGGAAACCGCGTGAACGAATACTTTCAAACGTGCTTCTGCCTGCTTTCGCTCTTTGATCTCCTGAGAAAGTTGGACATTTTGTGCCGCCAGTTGCGCGTTAGTAGCCCGAAGTTGCATTTGGCAGCGACACAGTGCTAATTGCTGCTTGACTCGCGCTAACACTTCAATCGGCTCAAATGGTTTAGTAATGTAGTCCGCACCCCCAACTTCAAACGCTTTTACTTTGTCAAAAACATCATCCACAGCACTAACAAAAATGACAGGAATCTCCTTCGTGATATCCGATGCTTTGAGCCGTCGGCACACTTCATAGCCGTCCATATGTGGCATCCTGATGTCTAATAAAATCAGGTCAGGTACTTGCAGATCGACGGCTTTTAACGCCCCTTCGCCGCTGATCGCTTCTCGGACTCGATAGCCCCTTCCAACAAACATTGACGATAGCAGGTAAATGTTATCAGGAAAGTCGTCAACTATCAGAATGTCAGGTGGAACTAAGTTTTCACTCACGGCGAACACCCCTAATTGCTGTACATTTAAGTTGTTCCCGAATTTTGCTTAAAAATATCTCTCCAGTAGCTTTTTGGCTTGATTGCACATCAGCGGTTGTTACTGGGTCGGTAGGGTCGTTGGGATGCGGTAACAATTCATAAGCAGCGCGAATGCGATTGTCCAGTTCTTCGTCGATGTTGATTGACCGCCCAGTTTGGCGGTCAATTGACTGCTGAATGGCTCGTTTTTCCAGTTGCGGTCGGATGTGAGTGTCCCACAATGCTTCGGATTCTTTGGCGCGTTTGATGTCGTTGGGTTTTACGGGAATTTTCAAGGGATAGGGAAACAGCGCTTCCGTTTCCGAACCGTAAGCTGGAGACGTGATGACGCATTTACCTTGGGGAAACCTCAAAATCTCGTCAGCACTAATGAGCGGTTTCTTTTGCAATTGTTCGCTCCAGTTAACAGAACGACTGGTTTGCTGACCCATTGAGCTACCCGTAGAGCGATTTTTCACCAGTACTTCCACTTCCCCGTAGCGCTTGGAATATTTCTCTGCTGTGTCGAAATCGCCGGGATTAAACAGCACGTGCGTTGAGAGGGCGCTGGCGATCGCGGCTCCTTTTTTATCACCATAAAGGTTGTATAGTTGGTTCAAACTTTGAATCCCAACAATCGGTACGCCACCTGCACTGCGATATTCATTTGCCCATTGATCCATTCGGTCAAACTTCAGCGAAGGAAATTCATCGAGGCAATACACGAATGGATCTTGACGCACCCTCGATAAATTGCTGACAACGCACAAGTGAATCGCCGCTGCTAAAAGAGGCCCGACGACGGTTCGCCTTTGGTCATCTAATTTAAAAATAATGCACTTTTTTCCTTCTAGTACAATCGGAATTGTGCTGCAACCAATAAACGCCCGCAATAGGTCTTTTTGAATAAAAGCCGAATAGGTTGCTTCTGCCGTTGCTTTGATACCTGCCACTGTTTTTTCGGCATCTTTTGAACTTAAAAGTTGGGAAAAACTAGAAGCAATCCACCTGTCCATTTTTAAGGGATGACCGTCAGGACGGCGAACGGCATGGTCGATACGTTTGACTAAATCTGGTAGTTGAATAATTGCATAAATCATTGCTAAATCTGGGTAAGGACTGCTCTTAGCTAGCTGCACTAAACCTTTAGCCATCAACTCCCCAGCTTTCTCAAAAAACTCGTTCCCTTTGCTGTCTCCTAAACTGGCATTACGAGCAATCACAGAGCCAATTTCTGCCGCCATCACCGCATCTTGGGCATCTCTCATAAAATCGAGTGGGTTAATAACACCAGAATAAGCTTCACCAGGGGCAAATACTTGTACGTCGTAGCCGTAGCGGACGGCTAAGGGCGCGTGCAGTTTCATTTGATCGCCTTTTTTGTCATAAATAATGACAGGAAATCCTTGCTGAAATGCACTTTCTACCAGGCGGTCAATGACGCTAAAAGTTTTACCGCTCCCCGGCGCACCAATTACTAAAATGCCGCGTTCTGAGTGGGGAAACCAAACGGTAGGAGACGCGCACAGCATCGTTTGCAACTGAGCTATTAAACCCTTCCACTTAAGATTTAACCAATAAGTTGGCGTACCACTCCACAACGTCACAGGTTGCCGCTTTTTTTCTTTCATTTGATTTAAAGCTAGACCCGTCGCCGTCATTTTTTCAGCCGTCCCGCACAAGCGTCCTGAAGTTACTTTACCCTTGCTTGTTCCAACTATTTTGGAAAAGATGACTAACCCCAGCAATAGCCCTAACATTGCCAGTCCTCCTGGGTTCATAAACTGACCGAATAAGCCCCTAAAATCGACGCCAATCAGCGGACGTTTAGCAGGTTGGCTAGTTGTTTGCAGCACAATGGGTTGAGATTTTTGAATAAAAAATTGAGATTGATTCATAGTTTTTGTTAAAGGTAACGGGGAACTCTTAATGGGCAATAGGACTGTTTTAGATGAGAATTTATATCGAATCCGTTGGCATCGGAATTGTTTATATTTTATTTGATCCTGGAAATTTAATAACTAATGACTTCTCAACGGCTATCGCCTCTTTGGTAAAACAATAGCTAATTGGATTTAAAGGCAATGGTTAAAACCAATCCTACCCGCTCTAAAACTCAAGATTCACCCTCAGAAAAACAAACAAATCAGTTTGAAGTAGACCCCGAATTGCTCAGCCCTGAATACAATCAAACCCGGCGACCTTCCTTGCCTTATGGCATTATCATCAATGACAACCCAGCAGGCATTTTAATCCCCAATGACCAACTCGTGAAAGCCGAATGGAAACCCATACCTGCTGAGGAAGAGTTGACCACAGTCGAGCTAACCGAACCTGTAACTGGACTATTTCTTACTAACGTTCGCATCTTAGTGTTAGCCTTTGTGCCTGAGTACATTCGCTACAAAGATATAGAGGAAAATGGCGAACTTGCTGGTACATTTGTGGGACTGTATGACGAGTATCGTCAAGCTTTAGATAAGAAAACGCAGGAAGTTTGTTCGGAACACGCGCTGATTTTCCTCAATTCCAAGAACCAACCCTTGCATAAAGTCCCGATTGTCGTTCGATTTAAGAATGTAGCACTCTGGAGTTTCAAGAGTGCGAGAGAAGAGTTTTACCGCAACTTGGAAAGGGTATTTGCTGATTACTTTGAGGTAGACTACAGCGGCAAGAATGACAAGTGGCGTTCCTTGGGTGTTCTTAATATTAAGTTCCAAGCTCTCAAAGAAGGAGAAGGTAAAAATAAGTCATTTTGCTGCAAAACCTCTAGCATCACTCAGCCAACTTTGACAAACTTACCTAAACTGTATTTAGGGAATCTTCAACAGAAGAAAATGGTTTGGGGGTTGCATAACAACATCGCTGGATTTATTGAAGCTGGAGAAGCACAATTGCCAGCTTTGGCTAAGAGTGCAGAACCAGAAGTTCAGGTATTACCTCCTGAGAATAGCCATCGGGGTAAAAATAAATCCAAACCTCCGCGAAAAATTCAACAAATTGAGGAAGAAGATGCAGAACTAGAGGAGTTGGACGACTTTGAGTTAGCAGAGGTCGAAGTGGATGCAGAAACTGACTAAAGTTTTGACTTGTTTTCATTTTCTTGTCCTTCTCTAAAAAGCTGGCTGTCAGCAAGTTGATAGGTCGAACCGTTGTAGCAAAATTTAAGCTGACGCCGACCTTCACTCGCTTGCTGACTAACTAGCAAACAGGGTGTGCCATCTTGTGTCGAGCCGGTTTCAGCTTGGAATAAATCAATTTTGGGCGGTACGTTTGGGTTGAGATAAGTTGCGAAAACTTCCGTTGGTAATTGGTTTTTGTTGTTAGGAATCAAGTAGCCAACGTAAAGACAGCCCATTTGACCGCACAGACCCGGATGGTTGAAGTCATAAAGGTTCAAGCGACCTTTATTACCATTGACTTGCCATACTCGCATATTTTTGATTGCCGTTTCAGGATTGGATAAACTGCTGTGAGAGGAAACAATCTGAACCAAAGTTTCTTTTGGTGTAATTTGAGTGGCTGGTCGCCAAGAAGATGGATTCGTTGCTGTTTTTCTACTTGAACTGCAAGCGGTAATTCCTAACAACAGCGCTATGACGCTAAAGAGTATCAAACCCAGGCGAAACCAATAGCCAAGCCTATTTAACCAAGCTGGGGGATTCTTAACATCAGGGCTTTTTGGCATCTTTTTTTCTCCTAATGAGCGAATGTTAGTAGTAATATCAAATCCGGTTCGACAACCCCTCTTATCTTCTTCTTCTTGGCGTTCTTGGCGTCTAAGAGAGCGGGAAGCCGCTGGCGCGTCTATGGCGGTTCATTTAAAAAGGGGATCATGGAAGCGGATTTGGTATAATAAAAGTGATACGTGCTGACGCACAGGCGATCGCCACCGCAACACCCAAACCAACTAAAATCCAAAAAGAGCGAAGCTTACGCGGGTAAAAAATATTACTAAAGTACGCAAGCATTGCCAAAAACAGGCTAGCGATCGCTACCCTCTTAAACCCACTGAAACTGGCGATACCAGACCCTCCAGAACTAGAATTGTGAGAATTGGAAAAGCAATTACTTTTTGTATTGTGGTTATAAAGTTGTCGCACTTTCTCTCCGTAAGATTTAAGCGAGTAGCCGCCGTTAATGTCGGAGTAGTTGGCATCTACTTTGCTACCTTCTCCGCCAAAATGTTTTTGGGCCACTCGTTCAATTAAGCGATCGCCGCTAAACAACTGTCCCGTTGCAGGATCGACTTCACTCTTCGTGCGAGCAATATTTTCAGCTAAATTGTTTTGTACAAGCTGGTCTTGCACAGATGGCGGAAAGTAGCGAAAAACTTCTTCAGGGGTTGGTTTTTTACCGCTGCTGACTCGTTTGAGGAATTCTGCACCTCCAGGAATTGAACTAATTGCTTGCTGCACGTCTTCTCGGTAACTCATCAATTGATAGCGACCTAAAGCCATGCCGCAATTCGTCCCCCCGTCTGCACATACCATAGCGCCAATTGCTTGATAGTCACCGCTACCTGCACTTTCTAGATTAGCGATCGCCTCCCCTAAACTCGCCGCATCCACATCACCAATAAAAGTACCCGGACGCACGCATTCGGATTGATTTTTCATCGGTTCAGTTGGGTTAGAGTTAGAGCTAGATTGAGAAGGTTTGGATGATTTTACTACGCCAGTGGAACGAGAAACACTTCTGGATAAACCTCCCTCCAATAAACCCACAAACATCGGCGAATTCACCTGGTAATTTAAGAAGGGAATTGGGCCAATAATATAGGGCGACTTACCGCAAGGGAGGCTGAAACGAAAATAAAGCGCGGTATCGACAGTATCCTCTGTTTCCGATGGTTCCATTACCACCACTTTAAAAGCTTTTCCGAAAGGATGGCGACCCGTTGGTTCCCATCCAGCCAGACAGCCAGAACCGCCTCGAACTTCTTGATATTTACCGCTAATCCACTGTTTGCCTTCTAGCGAACCAGTGGCGCGACGACCGGCGTTTTCCATATCATCTAACTCAATGTAGGCGCAATCTTTGGCACACGCGACTGCAAATCCTTCCACATCAGAACCGGAAATAGTATTTTCTCGCTTGCTTTCAGCAGCACCATAAATTGTGTCAATTCGCATCACTCCTCCACCTACTTCTGCCACCGGAATTGGAAAGCGAGAAAGCGGTACTTGATTCAGATTGGGAATATCGGCAAGTCGTGAGGTTTCCCAACCAGAAAATTGTTCGAGATTGACGCTGGTTAGATTGGGAATTTGGGCAATTGAAAATTGAGATAAGTCAATTTGATTGAGAGAAGCGTGTGCTAATTGCGGCACTTGCTCAACAACTTGATTGAGAGGCAAGTTGTTGAGGTTTGGACGGACTTCTGATATTTGAGAAGCTAACGCAGCAATTGGCGGTACTTCACTCAATTGCAATTGACCTAGATTGGGGACAATCTCAACCAGGTGACTAATCGTTTGCTTGCTTACCAATGGAAAGGCTGACAAAGCAGTATTTTCCGGGTCAATGCTGTTTGAAACGAGTTGTTTAATTCCTTCTAAAGAGAAGATTTCTGGTTTTAAGTCGCGAATATCTCCCAGTTGTAAAATTTGGTCAAGAGTATCGCCTGCTTGCCAACTTCTATTCCCGGCATTTCCAGATGTTGCCACTGGAGGAAATGTGCTGAAATTAATTTGACTCCAATCGGGTAATAGCACTTTAGTTTGTTGAGATTCCCAGACACGAGTGGGGAATGAATTAGCGTTAGCCGTCGCGGGGAATACCAAGCAGAAGAAGATTGCGATCGCTAACATAACTCCCAATCGCATTAAATCAGCTTTTAACCTCATGGAGTCATGGCGCTGATTGTAACGGTTCATTGGAATTTAGATGGTATTTTTTCAACTGTAGGGAGTAGGGATTTAAACAGTGACCATCGATTGTATGATACGTGAAAGAAGTAGATGCTTTGACTGTAGACTAAATAGATACACCCATCTCGAACGGGAGAGTCTTTTTCATGGGTCACTTATAAAGTTGATCGGGTGCTTGCTATTGAAACCGTTTTTCCTACTCCCTCTAAAACCTAATTAAGCTCCAGTTCTAGCTGCGGATTAGGATGGGTAACTGAGTCCGTCCAAGCATTATCTGCTAAGTTCGACAGGTCATAAATATTCTCTTGGTAAGCGTTATCAAAGTTACCTTGATTCACTTCTTCGGGTGGGGAGTAACTTGATGTCTCGACCGCATCGATACTATAACCAGAGGGAGTGTAGTCGGAATTTGGCTCGAAGTAAGAACTGTTCATGGTTTTATTGATTAACTATCGCACTTCTCCAATCTAAATTTCACTAAAGTTTTTTGACTTCACCTTATCCGGTACTTTTGGTTAGTGAAAATGAACCCCTCCAGATGGAGGGGAGAAAATAAATTCTGGCAGCTTAATAGTTTTAAGCATCAAAAAACCTGGTGATGCGGTGGCGAATGAATTGGCTTTGCCGTTTTTACGCAATTAATTAGGAATAATTTATAGGAGTATTTATTAATTTTATGCGTTTGTGCAGTGTGACAAAGCAATTAATGGCAATGATGGTTATATGTACGCATTTTCCACTGTTGTCGAATTTTTCAGCAATTAGAGGCGTTGCGATCGCTCTTATCCTACCTGTCCTGTAAAGACAGTTAGGTTAGTACAGGTTAGAACCTTTTGTCTAACTCCTACTATTACCTGTCTTGTACTGATGTCTTACCAAGACAGGTTACGCTTTGCCACAGGTTCAATGAGTGCGATCGCTCACTTCCAAGTCTTAATTACTGTCCCATCTTGTACAGATGTCTCGCTAAGACAGGTAAAGGCAAAGAAAAGATAAAGGTTCCCAGTTATAGGGCAGTCCGCTACCTGTCTCTTCAAGATGTCTTACCAGGACAGTTTAGGAGTGTGTATTTTTCTCCCGGCCTCCCCGGTTGGTTAACTATTCTGGCTACGAAAGAAAGATGGTTTTGCGATCGCAAAACTATCTTACTGTCCTGTCAAGACAGGTATATTAGTACAGGTTAGAGCTGCTTAAATAATTGCTTGTTTCTACCTGTCTCTCCAAGATGTCTTACCAGGACAGTTTAGCTACCTGAATTTTTACCCATGTCTTCCCGCTTGGCGAATAGGGTGGAAAACAAGTAATGGTTGTGCGATCGCTTGTAATTTCGTTGTTTCTATACTGTCCTGTCAAGACAGGTATGTTAGTACAGGTTATGGCTTTGCGCTCCTCTACCTGTCTCTCCAAGATGTCTTACCAGGACAGTTCAGGAGTGTGTATTTTTCTCCCGGCCTCCCCGGTTGGTTAACTATTCTGGCTACGAAAGAAAGATGGTTTTGCGATCGCAAAACCATTTTACTGTCCTGTCAAGACAGGTATATTAGTACAGGTTAGACCTGCTTAAATAATTGCTTCTCCCTACCTGTCTTTTCAAGCTGTCTTACCAGGACAGTACAGTTTGCTAATCGAGCTACTAAAAGAAATTTAGCCTGAGTTTATACATCTGTCCTAGTTACCTGTCTGACTAGGACAGTTTAAGTGAAAGCAACAAACATGTCTGATACACCTGTCTCGACAGGACAGATAGGAAAGCTAATTTTCTTTGGTGTCTTGTACACATGTCCTAAAAAGACAGTACCGAGTTGACAGTCAAGCAATCAACATGTACTATTAAGACAGGTGTCTAAGACAGGTATTAGGCAAAAAAAGGAGGAGGGAACTCCTCCTGCAATAAATGAAGAATCAATTAATTATGTCAGAATCAAAATACGATCAAGTTGTGGCTGCCTTCCGGCAATTGATGGAAGCGGGAGAGCAGCCTTCTCAGGAGAAAATCAGAGGTGTTGTCTTTGCCAAGACAGGAGCCAAAATGTCGAATGCCACAATACAGAAACACCTCAAAACGTTCCGAGCCTCCAATCCCGATGAATTTTTCAAGGGCACTAGCTCTGATGACGAGCCAATTCCTCACGAACACCAGGAGTTGATGCGGCGCGTGTACCATAGCATTCGTCGCGCCACCGAACTCGTGTACAGTTCGGAAACACAAGAGAAATTGGATGTAGAGTCAGAGATTTTGCGAGAAAAGCTATCGGAGACAGAAGCGGCGCTACAAACAGCAAATGCAAAACTCAAAGGTATGGAACAAGCATACCAGCATATTGTCGAGCAGATGCAGTTGGTGGTTCGCAATAACGCCATGTTGGTAAAAATGGGGGATGGAGCCGAGATAAACAGTTGTCTGGCTGAAATAGACCGACTGCAAAATCAAGTAGTCGAGCTGACAAAAGAAAAGCAGGAAATAGGTGTACGAGTTTCCGAGCTTGAAAAACAAGTAGAAGATGCTGATGGTTTGCGCCAGGAATTGAGTACGATTAAAGCTGTTCGAGACAAATTAAATATCCAACTCACCCAAGTAGCCGATCGGAATACGGAACTGCTTTCTCGATCGCAGCGCCTCGAAGCAGCTTTAGCTGCTAAACTAAGTGAAATCGATGCTTTGAAAGCTCAAATGATCGCCCAGCCGATTTTACCAGATGCGCCAGTGTTTGAGGTGGGAGAAGATAAGGAACAAGCGATCGCGCAGCTAACAGAACGCAACGCACAGTTGAGCGAGCGAAATCAATTTTTGGAGCAGCAATTGCTTGATCTGTATCAGAAGTATGGAGCCGCTCAGCAGGAATTGGCTAAACTAGGGCAAGGGGATGACTTGGCGTCTGAGTTGCCAATAGATAATCAACCAGATGTTGAAAAACCTGCCACAGAGGAAGAGGTGGAAAATTTGTCAGCTAAGTCAAATCGCTCGACAAGAAATAGTAAATCTTCTAAACGGAAGAATAATTAAATATATCCCAGAAACTGGAAGGTTTTTTTACCATAAACCTTCCAGTATAGTCTTTAAAATGGGTACTTTGAAAGGAGGACAACCAACGGAATGGGGGAAGGAATTAATAATAAACTAAAACTGTAAAAACGGTGTAGATTTGTTTTCATAATTTTAAATATTTTTGAAATACGGGCTTTGCTTTTCTGGCATTTTCCTAAAACTTTAGCACACTAATTACGGAAAAAACGAAAAAACTGACTCAAATCACTCGAAATAGCTGCAAGATAGCCCTGCTTTTTTCTATTCCTGGCAAGAAACTTAGGTGATAATGAGAGAGGTTAAAACCGAATGGTATTACAGCGGCTTGCAGCCGCGTGAGGTACAGGCATCCTCCGGACGACTCTTGCGTGAGCTTGGCGCTCACGCAAGAGTCGTCCAGAGCAGCTCAAAGCCTACTCTATTAATATTTCATCAGTAAAAATATTTAAGCTGAGCAAATACTTGGCCTGATGCGTGAAATAATCAGCCTGATTAATTGGTGAAATATGAAATAATAAACAGCTCTACAATTGTCCGCTTAGTTGACTGATTACGCCAAAAAGTTTAGGCAATCTCGCTGGCTACAATCGGGACTTCCTGATTGCGATCGCAATAGCAACAATGAGCGAACCAGTTACGGATATCTTTAAGTGAAATTAGCTCTAAACCTGCATCAAGAGCTGTTTCTAAAGCATCACGGCTACGAGCAGAAACAGACCGTAAATATTCTTTAAGTTTAGACCAACAGTTCTCAATTGGATTAAAATCAGGAGAATAAGGAGATAAATAAACTACTGTAGCCCCAGTAGCTTCAATGATTTCTTGGATGCCCATAACTTTATGGGCAGATAGATTATCCATCACCACAACTGCCCCAGGCCACAAACAAGGAACTAGAAGTTGTTTAACAAAAGCTTGAAAAACGTCTCCATCAGTTCCCCCCTCAACCGTCATGGCTCCCACAATTCCTTTGAGAGCCATCGCTCCGATTAAAGAAACATTTTGACCTCTGCGGTAAGGTCTTTTACCATAAGCCCTCATGCCTTTAGATGAACGAGCATAGGTTCGTACTAGACTTAGATTAATTCCAGTTTCATCAATAAAAATCAAATCTTCTGGCTTAATATCTCGCACCAATTCCCAGTATTCAAGCCGCAGATTTTGTACTCTTTCAGTTGATGCTTGAGTTGTCCGAAAAGTTTTTTTTTCGAGTTATGTTTAATTTTTGTAGAAACCGACTCAATGTACTTGGGCTAACGCTTATTCCTGTATGCTCTTTGAGCTTTTGGCATAATTGGGGTAGCGTAGCATCATTCTTCTCTTCTAATAATTTTTCAATTCTAGGTACGCAGTCAGTCAATTTAGGCGCCGTCCCTCCGCCATGAGGTAAAGGATTAATATTACCAATTTCTTGATGCTGTTTTAATAATTTTTGGACGAAACTTCTACTGACTTTAAAGCGCACAGAGAATTGGCGAACAGAGCCTTCTTTATTATTGTAAGTATCAATAATTTTTTGGCGTAAATCCACAGAGTAAGGTTTCATTTTTTGAAGATTGTATTTCCTGCTTCTTGGTGATGGCGTTGGCTTTGTGTGCCGGACAACCACAGTATTATAGCGCGCGCTCGCTTCTTATGCTCCTAGATGAAAGTGCGTTGGCATACAACTGTAAGAGCTGTCAGACAAAACATATAATTTTACTGATGGTAGTATTTCTTCATCAAATATTAACGCCATCAACTTTGATCTACTTCAATCACCCAGAGCTCACGCAACAGTCGTCCGGAGGATAAGTAGTCGGACATAAATAATGTTAACTGTCTTAAGTTTTATGAAGATGCTCAATCAGCCTGCTGGCAACGAGCGCGTAATTTTTACAAAAGTTAACACAGTATCGATTACTTTTGTCCGACTACTTACCTGTTGCGATCGCGGCTGCAAGCCGCTGTAAATATTTTTATTGATGAAATATTAATAGAGTAGGCTTTGAGCTGCTCTGGACGACTCTTGCGTGAGCGCCAAGCTCACGCAAGAGTCGTCCGGAGGATGCCTGTACCTCACGCGGCTGCAAGCCGCTGTAAGTTAAGGTGCGAGTGCGGTTTTGAAATTCCATGAAGTAATTGAATTGATTGTAACTGTTCATTGGATTCAGCAATACTGACTGATATAGTGAATACTGAACTGCCCTGGTACTAAAGATTTTTCACGCACCAGGGCAAGGTTTTTTAGTTATTTAGCGGTTAATTCCGCTGCGTTCAAAACTGCTTCGATATCATAATTGTTTGGTAACATAATAACCTGGTAATTGTAATCCTCTTTCATGTTTGGTTGAGGGATGATTATCTAATAAGTTTTGAACAGCGTTGCAAAATGTATCTTCTCCGTATATTTCTAAGATGGAACGTAGTTTGGCAACGCATTCTGGCAGTAGTTTGTTTTTTGGTTTGGATTGTCTCATTTTGGTTTTACCCGATTGTTGATAATTATTTGATGGTAAGTGCAACTTTAGTCATTAGTTAGCTTTCAGGATGCGATCGCACTTGGGCTAAAAAAGCAATGATGACTAGCTTTAGCTAAGGATGTGATGACTAAATAGCTCTTTTGTTGCTGCGAGACCGCGATCGCGGTCTCGCGCTAAAAAAAGCTAGTATTTACCACCGCTATGAAACTTACCGCCAAATCAATTATTCGACGTTACTCCTGTCCCCGCACAAGTAAAGATAGTCCTAGCTCGTTTTATTCTTGGGAAGAAACCCAAGTAATGATGAAACACAACCCGTCGGCTAACTTTATTCAAAATAAATCTCAAACGATCGCCATTAAAGGTATTAGCTGTTTAAATTATCCCTATCAACTAATCGATAGTGCTGCTGATTTAGAAACAGCACTTCAACCATTTCTGGCAGCAAAACTTATCGGTATTGACTGTGAAACTGAAGGAGGAATTGACCCATATCGAGCGAAAATTCGTTTGGTTCAATTGGCTATTCCCAATCATCCAGTTGTCGTAGTTGATTTGGCAGCAATTGACAGTGCAGATTTGTCACCTTTACGCCAACTTTTAAGGGGAGATGCGCTCAAAGTGGGACACAATCTCAAATTTGAGTGGATGATGCTTACCCAAGCTGGATTAAAACCGAGTCGTCCTTTTTTTGATACTTACCTCGCTTATCGAGTGCTAACAGCTGGACTCAAGCGCAATCTGTCCCTGGAAGCGGTTACTGCACAATTACTGAACGTCAAATTAGACAAGCAACTGCAAACAAGCGACTGGTCAGGTGAACTCACATCCGCTCAATTGCAATATGCAGCTACAGATGCCGCAATTGTACTGTCCTTAAGAACGGTGTTGAAACGCCGACTCAAACAAGCTTCGTTGTGGGAGACGGCTTTACTGGAATTCGCCTGTTTGCCTGCTGTTGCTTCAATGGAACTGAACGGGATGCTACTGGATAAAGAACAGTGGCAAGCTAATGGTCATCAGTTAGAAGCACAACGAGACGCACTTTCCAAAACACTTTCATCATTGCAAATACCATCTTCTCACCACCAAATTTCTCTGCTTCCCGAATACACCCCCTCTATCAATCTTCGCTCTCCCAAACAAGTTTTAGCAGCCCTTCAAGCGCAAGGTATTCCCGTTAATTCCACCAACACTGAAACGCTTATTCCTTTTGCGAATGAATATCCGTTAATTCAAGCACTGCTGAACTACCGCAGTCTATCGAATCGAATTAGCACCTTTACTCTTGGATTGCCCCAACATATTCATCCCGTTACCGGACGCATTCATCCGAATTGGTTTCAAATTGGAGCTAAATCGGGTCGCTTTAGTTGTCGAGAGCCTAATTTGCAAAATATTCCCAGAAATCAAGCAACTCGGCAGTGTTTTATAGCGCCTAGCGGTCACGTTCTGCTCAAAGCGGATTACAGCCAAATTGAATTGCGAATTATGGCAAAAGTAAGCGGCGATAGAAGGATGATTGCTGCTTACTCAAATGGTGAGGATTTGCACAAATTAACTGCTTCCTTAGTACTGGGTAAGTCGTTATATGATATCAATTCAGAGTCGCGACAGCTTGGTAAAATCATCAATTTCGGTTTGATATACGGGATGGGAGCCAAGAAGTTTAAAAATCTAGCTCAAGCAGAATATGGGGTAATTTTGACGTTGGAATCAGCTGCTCGATTTCGCCAAAGGTTTTTTGAATCTTATTCGGGCATCAAGCAATTTCACGCCTTAGTTCGTCGAGAATGGAGCCAGGGAAAGCGAGTAAGCCGCACGCTTGGAGGTCGAAGGCGATTGTGGTCTAAAGACTCGAAGCCTTTGCTGAATGAAATACTGAATAATCCGGTTCAAGGACTGAGTGCTGATATTACAAAGCTGGCATTGGCGAAACTTTTTGCACCCCTAAATCAAACCAGAGCTAAGCTGATTTGTGTCGTTCACGACGAGATTTTAATTGAGTGTCCTGTTACAGAGGTAGAACCAGTTAAAGCTTTACTCCAACGTTGCATGGTATGGGCTGGAAACAGATTTTTAGCCCCCGTTCCCTGTGAAGTTGAAATTAAGGTGCTTAACAGTTGGGGGGATTAAAAATGTTCTAAAACAATTACCCGATCTGGTGCCAATACTCTGCAAAATGCGACTACTTCCAATTCTCCAAATGCTTGAGGATGCTTTGCTTTGATTTTAGCGATCGCTCTCTCGAAAGAGGCAAGTCAAGCCCAGATAAAAGCAGCTATAATCGATAAAAACTGCCATGCGAACTCTTAAACTACCTTCTGGTCAACTAATTCCGGTTCTTGGTATGGGTACTTGGCGGATGGGGGAAAATGCCAGGAATCGTCAGAGTGAAATTGATGCCTTACGTTACGGATTAGATTTGGGTCTTTCTCTCATTGATACTGCCGAAATGTATGGTGAAGGTGGTGCAGAAGAAGTAATTGCTCAAGCGATCGCAAATCGTCGAGAATCCACCTTCTTAGTCAGCAAAGTCTACCCGCATAATGCCTCTAAGCAAAAAGCGATCGCAGCAGTCGAACGAAGTCTCAAACGGTTGAAAACTGACTACCTCGACCTTTACCTACTGCACTGGCGGGGTTCTGTGCCTTTGGCAGAAACTTTGGAAGCATTTGAAACGCTGCAACAATCGGGCAAAATTCGCAGTTATGGGGTGAGCAATTTTGATATCGAGGATATGCAGGAAGCCAGCCAATTGAAGGGGGGGAAAGGAATTGTGACTAATCAAGTTCTCTATAATCTGATGCGACGGGGAATTGAATGGAATTTACTCCCCTGGTGTCGGCAACAAGGTATCCCCATCATGGCGTATTCTCCGATTGAGCAAGGGCGTTTATTGAACAATAAAACGATCAAAGCGATCGCTCAACAACAAGGAGTCACTGCGGCGCAGGTGGCGAGCGCTTGGTTGTTGCATCAGGAAAATATAATTGTAATTCCCAAATCCAGCCGCATTGACCATGTAGAGCAGAATTATGCTGCCCTAAATTTAAAATTGAGTGCTGAAGAATTAAATGCCCTAGATGCTGCGTTTCCAGCACCAAGTAAACCAGTTCCTCTAGAAATGCTGTAATTGTTTTTAGATCGTCGGTATTTCTCAATCATCCGTGACTTTTCCCCTCATTGTTTTGATTTGCGATCGCTTGGTTTTGCTATCCAAACGCTTTCTTTGAGAAGCTAGGGTCGGTTTGCTTCTTTTCCGGGGTTTGGGTAGCGCGATTGCACTCTTAATCAAGTCTTGCAATCGTTGCAATGCCTCTTCCCGATTCTGCTCTTGGGTGCGGTGTTCCTGAGCTTTGATAACAATTACACCTTCCTTGGTAAGGCGCTGGTCACTTAGTTTCAACAGTCGTTCTTTGTAGCGATCGGGCAGCGAGGAAGCCATGATATCAAAGCGTAGGTGAATCGCTGTTGCCACCTTATTTACATTTTGTCCCCCCGCGCCCTGAGAGCGAACCGCACTCATTTCAATCTCATGTTCTCCGATGCTCACTGTATTAGAAATTTGCAGCATAATTCAACCTTAGCTATTATCTCTTGGCAGATTTAGTTATTAGGAGCCATTAGTTTTGGTTTTGATTCGTTGTTAAGTTTATCGGCAAGGAATGCAATAAATCTTGGCCTTGTGAAAAAAGCCCTATCGATTTGTATCTCTATCTTGGGCGAAGCGTAGCCGTGAGTGTCACCCAAGGTGCCTTGGCAAGTTGATCGCGCATTGTCTGCAAGTTGTTTGCTTTCTCCTTTAAAATCCGTCCCTCGAACACCACCGTCACCTCATTAGCCTGAAAACACCACGGCTCTAGCCATAGCTGAGTCAAATCATCATTGATAGACATTAATGTTAAGGTGGTTTCTCCCGTTGCGGATGGAACTTGCTCAAACTGCTGTTGTTTAGTTACGCCCATGCAAATCGCCAGAGACAAGGCATCCACCGTGGCGACGAGTCGTTGATTGCGAGCGTAAGCTTCCGGTATAACATACGGTTGATAAGCCGGATCTTGCCCTAACTGGGCGATCAGATGCTGTTGAAATTCCTTCTCCTGTTTCAAAAATGTTTCGACAATCCGCGTCGCTTCCGGTGACCTTTTCCAGTGGGTAAAGCGCTCATACAATCCCGTTCCATGTAGCGAAACCAGCAGCGCCACATACCGCCCCATCGGCATTGCCAGGTGCTTTGCCCCTGCCCATAGTTTTGTATGAACTTCCGGTGCAACTTCCATGAAACTGTGTGGGTAGCCCGTGTCAGGATTAAGGGTTGGAGCCGATTCCCACGGTATCCAACCGATGTCATGCTGTTCTGCCCCCAAGCAAACCGCATGATGAGGGATAACTAAGCCAAACGTCTCATTGCCCCAGACCTGAGCTAGTTGTCCAGAAACCCAGGCATGGGTGGGTTGAGTAATACAAATCCGATTTTCACCAATGGTGCGGTACAACATGACTGCCCCTCAAAGCACAATCCTTATGTCCAAACACTAGGCCGCAGAAAGGGCAAACGCCTTCATACTAGAGGTTAGGATTGAGGATAGTGCGTTCTAATTGAAGTATGGCAAAGCAGGAAGATCCCCTCACTGGAGAAGCACTCATTAAGGAAGTCTGTCGGCGGATTCGGGTTGCCCGCAGCTATTGGGATGCTCATGATAATGCTGCTTGTCGAGGAGAACGCTCACGCGCATTAGCCCTTTACAACACGCTGACCAAAGAACAAAAAGACCAGATTCCGCAGGTGTTGCGGGTCTGGCTGCGCTATCGCAGTGAACAATACTTTGGGGAACACCTTTCGCCACCCAAGTCGAAACGAAAGTCGAAATAGGAGTTTTCTCGCATCGCTTTGAACTGCGATCGCGCGCGATCGCAACATAGTTGTTTACCTGCTTGGGGTTGCCAAATTCTCGTAGCTTTTCTACACTAATAGAAATACCTATTCCCGTGTCCGCAAAAAGCCACTCCCTTTAATACTCTTTAGCGGTGTTAAAGGGGTAGTTCCAATAGGCACTATAGGAATTTGGTATGACATACATACAACCACCAAGAAGTGTTCTTGAAGGCTTTCCAAGTGCAAAACTCGTCAAACGTAAGACCCCCGTACAAGGAGGCGGAGGATTAAGACCTAGGTGGAAAACTGAAGAAGGACACATACTTGAATGGGATTCTAGACATGGCAGACTAGAAAAGTATGATCGGCTGGGTAATCATCTAGGTGAATTCTGTCATTTGACTGGAAATCAAATAAAACCTAGAGATCCTAAGCGTAAATTAAAGTAAGTAAACTAATACAGAAGGGGATTATTCCCCTTCTTCCTAAAAAAGTTGAATATATAACAATACTATGAATATTAAAACATTTGAACCAAACGTAAAACGAGTAATTCGTTGGTATAGCAAATATGGAGATGACTTTGTAGGAGAGAAGATTATCAATAACGTAAAACTTTCTTATTTACAACGCTTATTTAAAATCGACTCGGATAACCCTATGTATGACTGTTATCCAATCGTATCTCTTGAACAGAAGAATTATATTGAACGAAATTTCAATATAAGGATCAATACCAACCTATACGAATATTTTATGGAATGCGAACCTATATGATAAGGATTCAGGTCTTTTAAGGCAGTCCCAATTATATTTATTACTTGATTCCAATAAGTGATAGAACAATTAAAGTTTTAATTGACTATTTTCATCGGTCATCCTCTCACTACTGGTATCTTCATCAACTGGTTGCGGGTTAGATAAGGCGTTAGCAATAGCTGCTATATCTTTCACAATGTCTGCTAGTTCTGTAAACAACATTGTGGCTTCGCTTGTACAAAGACCATTATTGGAAATCCAAACAGCGTGTAAGTGCTAATTTTCGGCTACTTAAGCAAAACCACCATCTAGCCTTGCTCTTAGGGCGCAAATATAAAGAATAGCTGTAATGACTATTTTATAACTAGGGCCTGTCAACTGCCATACTCTGAATAATCCCGCACCTATCCAACCAAGCGGGCCGATAACAAAAGCTATCGTCAGTTAAAACGTCAGAAAAATAGTCGTCGTTTTTGCCCAATTTGTAATGCACCCCAGTACAAGCCTACATAGAATTTAGCGTGGCTGACGCCATCAGTATTGAGAATTAATTAGGAAATACTGATGGCCTTAACACAAACCGAATTAAATGCTTTTGTGGGAACGGAAAATATTTATCGGCACCCCTTTGGAATTTACTACACGGATGGTATTAAATATTTAGCAACCCAAGGAGAAGCCTTCTGGTTGTTGGATGCGTTCGCGAAGCGTGCCGTCAGGCGTATCGCTTCCCATCAAACCCAACAAATCCTATCACAACCAGAATTACAAGAGTTTCAAATTTGGGAATTGACGGTTGCTCAAGATAAATCTGCTCTCTTGACCTGCCGTGCAGATACGAATACCGAACCAGCAGTCAGACAAGAAATCCAGTATACCGATTTCCCACTCAAATCCATCAAATTGTACTTGCAAGAGAAAGTATTGCTGTTACCTTCTGAGTATTGATGCACTAGCTTGAGCAATCAATTCAATTGCTGGAAAAACTTTCAAAAGCCAAAAACGCAATCTAGAGCATTTTTCTTAACCCAACCCCCCACCCCAAAACGACGATTGTCGAGGTTGATTTGAAGTAAAGTTCAACGGTTAATCTGACTTATGAACATTATTGTAACCATTTCAGACCAAGCCGCAAACATCGTCGGCAAGATTTCGCAGCAAGCTGTCGCTATCTTGCACCAAGCCGAATACAGCATCATCAGACAAGAAGGCGAAAAGGGTTACACAACAAATGCCTTAACCGTACCCCTTTTCCCCGAAACCGGGTTAACTTGGCAGGGTGTTAAAACTTGCTTAGAAGCTTGCGGTTATCAAGTCCGAGTAATGTCTTAAAACAGTGAACAGCGAACAGTGAACAGGCGTATGGCTCTTGGATTTTAACCCTAGAAGCCCAACTTTCCACCAATTAGCTCAAAGCACTTATTTCCAATGATGAAACTGATAACTCATCATGGTACGTGGTGGAGATAACTGTTAAATAATAGTCAGTACATCTAATTCCAACAGATGTACTGGCTAAATTTTTATCATATTGGCTCATATGCAGGCGGTTTATACTCAAATAACTCCTGCTCAGATGAGGAGAATTTTGAACGGTCAACCCCTGACGCAGGTTTAGCAAACGACGCTTGGTTGCGAATGGCTTGAATATCCTCAGAACTCCGTTCAGATGACAGTACAAACTGCGTTCTTTCATAGCGCAAGTCAGCCAATTCTATTTTCCCTGGTCTACCTTGACAATACGCTCTTTCTGCACAACGTTTCACGGCATTTCCAATCTCAGCCGGAGTTGTTCCCGCATAATCAGATAGTAGTGAATACCACTGTCTGTCGCTCCAAGGACTTTCTTTGCCTTCGCCAAACTGATGAGGAAAATATTTAGCCAAATGTAGATTAAAAATCTCGTACCTCGCCCCATTGTGCGGCAAGTCTACAAACCAAATACCACCATCGTCAAACCGACGAATTAACTCAGCAGGTAGCATTCCCAAGCGGTTAACTGTAGCCAACATTAGCACATCGGAGGTATGTTCTTGCATCCAAGTGAGCAATTTCTGCGATAGCCGCCTCGCCACACCACCATCTGCATTTGAATCCCACCCTGCAAAGCCTTTATCAAAGTCATCGGCGAATAATACACACCCCCCCAAATGGTCTGCTGTTTCCAGAATTTTAGCTAAAGCGCGGTCAGGGTTTGGACTGCCTATGACATTGCCCCAACTCATGGCTAGCAGTGCATAACCTAGCTTTTTAGCTGCTAATTTCGCACTCAAACTTTTTCCGGTTCCGGGCGGTCCCCACAACAGCATTCCTTTAGGAGGTCTGAGGTTGTACTTCCTCGCTTCTGGTTCGTTTAACTTGACTAAATCGCTTAAGTATGCATCAAGAAGGTCTAAACCACCCGCTGTGGGAACGTCGGGTTGGGCGATGAATTCTAATCCTTGGTCTTTCAGTTGTAATATTTTATGCTCTAATACTAACTGGGCAATCTGGTTTACTGAAGCGGTTAGAGAAAGCGATCGCTCTAATACCAATTTAATCTCAGCAGCAGGTAACCCCTGACATGCTCGTATCAGTTGTTTTTTTGCTGCCACCCCGTCGCTACCGCAGTCCAAACAAACAGAGACTTCGCAGAACTGATTTACTATAGCAGTCACCTCAAAACCATCAGGCAGGGGACACTTGAGAATAGGAATGAGAGGTTGCAATTTAGCGGGAAGTTGAATGTAATTGCTCAAAAGTACCCAGTATTGCTCAACTTTTCGCCATCCAAATTGAAATATTGCATTCGCTAACTGAGAAATGCGACGCGCTTCAAATTGGCGATCTTCTGACTCTAAAACATCCTCCAATAAGAAAATACCGGGTGAATCGCGCTCTAATAAAAATTGTACTACATCGCCATTCACTGCCAAATCGGTAGGCTCTAAAACGCAATGTCCCTCACGAATTTTTATAATTTGAAGCGAAGAGTAGCCTAAATTCCAATAATAAGCCTTCAAAGAGCTTAAGCGAGCATATTGTTCAAACAGCGATAGCACTTGCTGTCTGTCGGCACTGTAATATTCTAGTCCTACAATCGGCGTTCCTTGAGTGGCTAATTTAGGCCAATCTTTAATTGCTTTCATGATTTTGATACATACATTGCTACTAAAAACAACTGTAATTAACAATTCTTGGTCATCACCTCCAGCAATCGAGTGAAATTTACCCCCTCCAATTGAACGGGAAAAGGGAATGCCTAGCGGCATAAAAATGTGAAGTTAGGTTAAATATCGATATGGCTACAACCAAAAAGCAAACAACGGCATCGACTAAAACTGCATCTCGTCCGACTAACGAGAAATCAAACAACGATTCTGCCTCTAATAACAACAAACCCAAAGCAACCGAAACTGCTGCTAAAGCTAAACCTCAACTCTCCCCAGAACAGCAAGCTGAAGAGTTAGTCAAGGTGATTCGCAATGCCATTCACAAGAAATATGGCGTAACGATTCAGCGCCGTGACAGTCGTGTTTCCACAAAGGTGGGTCACGCGGTGCGAGAAAAATTGGGTTTAGATGTCCAAGCTCAAATTAACAAGCGCAACGGCAACGGAAATGGTAAAAGGTTTGACTGGCAAGAGTGGAACAATACGGTGTTTCCTAAACTGTTTGGTCGTCCTGATGCTCTCAAATACGATGTTGAAGTAGTTGCTCTTTTTATGGGCAAGCTCTACGATAGCATTTCTGAAATGACGGAAGAAGCGATTGCCGATTTGGTTGAATTTAATGTCCAGTCTCTCAAGCGTCGTAACGAAATTGCGAAGGATGCTGAAGAAGAAGAGGACGAACTCGATGATGAGTTAGATTCAGATGAAGATGACGACGATATCGATGACGTTCTTGATGAACTGGATGATGAAGATGAAGAAGAGGAGGACGAAGAAGATTTTGAAGTTGATGAAGAGGAGGAATTTGACGAGGAAGATGAGTAAAAACTGAAAGATTTAGTTGGCGATAATTTCCTCTATTTCCACTGCCCTGCAACTGACAGCAGGGCATTTTTTTTCAACTTAGGCTCAAATAAAACGCACGATAGACTATACTTTTATCAGAAAATTTGACCTCGCCGGGGATGCGATTCTTGAAGCGATCGCTTTGCTACACCCATTGCGACGAACCAGGAGAATCGCACGTCTAGTCTGGTGCAATTTCAATTGAGCCATCTCACCCCGCAATCATCTTTCTTCAGGTGGCAGAAAATCAATTAAAATTTCATCGGGTTCTTCGATAAAGTCTTCATCAGCCAAAGGCTCAACTGACGCAGCAGCAGAATTGCCCCAAGTTGGAACTAGAGGCGATCGCATCTGCAATTCCTTGACTATTCGTTCTAGTTGTGATAACGAAGCGCGTAATGTTGTTACTTCGGCTTCCAAAGCATTCAGGCGAGTGTCATTTGTATTAACATTTTCACCTAAATATTGAGCCAGTGCCTCGAAAATAATTTGGCTTGGATCTTTCTTCCTTTCCGCCGCTAGATGCTCAATTTTTGCCTTCCAATTTTGGGGAATCTGGCAACTTACGATTGATTTTTCTGCCATCGTTAATATTGTTAATTTGTAATTGCTCAAAAGCGCTTTAAGTTTATAATAATTATACAACATCTTTTTTGGGAAGCTGCTGATGAACCTCGGCTTGCCTCGAAGCTGAAGCCATCAGAATAATCGGTGCCTGTGTTGGGGCTGATTTTCCTGCTCTATGTTGACTATAAGGCAAGCCCTGGTTTCTCAGGAGAATGACTATGCGCGAGCATTTCTCAATCCTATAGTTTAAAATGGAGTGATGTTGTTGTAGAAGAGATAGAAATGGGTGAAATAAGAGCGTTACCCATCGCAATTTCCAAAGAAAAAATAGCCGAGTTTTGCCAGCGTCACCATATTCGCAAGCTGTCTTTATTTGGTTCGGTGTTGCGGGATGATTTTACACCCCAAAGCGATGTTGATTTTTTAGTGGAGTTTGAACCTGGGAAAACTCCAGGTTTTTTCCAGATAGTTAGTATGGAAATGGAATTAGAAGAAATGCTAGATGGGAGAAAGATAGATTTAAGAACTCCGAATGAGTTAAGTATTTATTTTCGAGATAGAGTGATAGCAGAAGCAGTGGTGCAGTATGACAGCAATTGACGATCTAAGTCGCTTGCATCATATGCAGGATGCAGCAAAGGAGGCTATTGATTTTATTTCTGGAAAAACTAGAGCAGATTTAGATAATAATAGGATGTTAGTGTTGGCTGTCGTCAAAGATTTAGAAATTATTGGCGAAGCGGCAGGTAGGATTTCAGCAGAATGTAGGGCGAGACATCCTGGGATTCCTTGGTCTGTGATGATTGGAATGAGAAATCGGTTAACTCATGCTTATTTTTCAATCGATTTAGATATTGTTTGGGATACGGTGACGAATAATTTAGCGCCGCTTGTTGAACAACTGGAAAGGGTAATTCAAGAGGAAAGTTAACAGATATGGCGATCTGGTTTAACAATCTAATAGTTCAAAATGCGGCTTTCAAAACAGTAAGCTCAAGTATTACACGGGTTCAGTTCCCGATGAATTGGTGGTAGTTTATTGCTTACACAGATTAAAGTGAATAAGGGGATATCCAAGGATATTCAGCTTGAGTACCACCTTCTAAGGAATTGCACTTTTTACATAAGCGATCGCTCTTTAAACTACAACTCTTCCTACTCTAGGTTAAAATCATAACATAAACTTACAAAATTCAGAAAAATGGTTCAAACTAAACCGATTTCCAAAACCATCACCAGTTTGCTTGACCTCCGGGAAAGATTCAATCTAATCCCAACCAGCAATGAGCAATTCTCCCCAGAGTTTACGCAAAACTTACCCGAACTCACCGAAACAGAAATAGCTACCTTAGACCAAATTAAAAACAGATTTATTCGCCATCGAGAGCGCGGTTCTTTAGCTGAAGGAACAATCAATCACTTAGTCATATCTCCTTTATTAACCCTAGCAGGTTTATACGACGAACCCTTTTTCGTCACCACAGAACCAGAAGTAGAACTTCTTCTAGAAGACAGAGATGAACTGCTGCGAGGACGCATAGACACCTTAATTATTCAACAGCAACTCTGGGTATTAGTCGTTGAATCCAAATCAACCATCGCCTTCTCCATCGCCTTACCCCAAGCACTCACATACATGATGGGAAACCCCAACCCAGAACGTCCTGTTTATGGATTAATTACAAATGGTGATGAATTCCAATTTATTAAACTCTTGATTCAAGATCGCCCTCAATACGACTTATCTAATATCTTCTCCCTGCTTCTCCCCCACCGCAATCAACTTTATGACATTATGCGCGTTCTGATACAAATTAGAGAAATCATGCTGCAAAACCTAGCCGAGCGATCGCTTTGAGCCTTAGTATCTAACAAACAAGCAAAAAAAGGTCAAATGATATGGCATACAGTGACTTTACTTTAGCAAAAGCAGTAAAAACATTTGGTTTAACAACTTCTGAGAAAGTAGACATTTTTGCCGGAGTTCCAGAATTACCTAGCAGTAGTTATTTAGAAGAAACCCTTCAATATAATATCCCTTTGGCGCTTGCTATTAATACAGAAAAATCGCGTTCTGAAATGATTATTGCTCCTATTTTAATTGAATTAAAAAAGCGCTTGCCGCAACCCATTAGCTTATTCTCAGGTGTAGATTTTACCGTTGATGCCACCCAAGGATTAAACGGAACCTGTGACTTTCTGATCGGTCGTTCTCCAGAACAGCTATTCATTAAAGCACCAGTCATCACGATTGTCGAGGCAAAAAAAGAAGATATTAATGCTGGATTAGGTCAATGCGTAGCAGAAATGTTAGCTGCCAGATTATTTAACGAACAGGAAGGAACCCAAGTTAACAAAATTTATGGGGCTGTCACAACTGGAGATAGATGGAAATTTTTAAAATTAGAAGAACAGATCGTTGAAATAGATTTAGGAGAGCATTTTCTCATCAATAACGTTAATAAAATTTTGGGAATTTTAGCCAACGCTATTAATGAATCGATCGCAACATCATAACTCCTCTCAATCTAAAATCTAAAATGGCAAACTCCCACCAACAACGACTTATTCCTCGCCTCCTAATTTTGGATAGTCGAGGAAACGTACACCCGTCGCACCGACTTAATCGGTTTTATTAACGGCATTCTTTTAGTTTTTTATCGAGCTCAAAGCCTCAGAGAAAGCGATACTCCGGTACAATCGAAAGCAGCCCTGGTGGAGGAATTGAGAAATGCGATTCGCCCAAAGGGCGTTCGCTCTCCTCGTGCCGGAGGCATATCCGCTTCGGGGAATCGCGCAAACCATCCAATTCTGTACCGAAAAAGCCATTAATTTCGCCCAAATTCAAGCAGCCACATCAACTTTCAACCGCATTAAGCTTGAAGACAATGCCGTCGAAGCTATCCTGATTAACGACGAATCCAAGCAACGACATCTAGCACTAACTCGTAACGTTACAAAACTTTATAAATCCATTCTCCCAGATCCATCTGCTGGAGAATTTAATTGAAACTTATACTTGTTTAATAGAATTAACCAAAAAATTCGCAACCTCACCCCTCAAATAGATGTTGCTGCCGTCAAAGCGGAAATAGAAGAAATTATTGAAACAATAAAAACTTAATTCCGAACTCCGAATTTTTAATTAACCCACTCACCTCCCTCGCTAATGATTGATTATATATTCACTTGAACGTGAATAAATAATTAAACAAATTTGTACCCAAAGTTTTCAAAACTTATAGCATCTGCCGATGCCAACGTTGTGAAGTGATGAAAAGCACAAGCTTAACTATAAAAAGCTAATTCGCCTGTCGTCGCTTCAGTTGTGAAATAAACTTGGAGTGTTAATCATGGCTACTAAAGTCAAAGCTCAAACTCCCATGCAAAAGCAATTCGCCCTAAGTTACGACGAACAACGTAAGGAAGTATTTCTGCACGTTGCACGCGAATTGACAGGACGTGCCAAGCAACGACAATTGCCCAAAGGCAAGGCATTAGATTGGGATAAATTCAACGAGCATTTCAACAATTTCTATGCTGACTATACGGCTGATGAAATGCTTGAAGAAATCCTGAGCAACTGCTATTGGTTGGCATCGGAACAAGCAGTAATTGACTTGCATTTTCGATACATCAGCGATGCGGTAAAAGCCGCTAATAAGAAAAAGGCTGATGATAACGATGACGATGACCTCGACTTCGTTAAATAGAGCAAAAATGACCCTTAAAAGGGGTGAAATCCCGCCTTGAGCGGGGTTTTTTTAACCCTCCCACCCATCAACTACTCCTTTCCCACTGAAAGAATATCTATAAGGCCGCTCCAGGAGCAGAGGAGCAGAGGGGAAAAGAATGATACATAATCTTTTGGCGGGAAGGGAGTAAACTTGAAAAATTATTGAAACGCAATTTTTAAGAGATACCAAATTTAAGTTATTTGAGATGTCCCAAAAGCGGCGATCGCCGCAACCAGAAAAATAGTTTGGTTGAAAACAATGTACCAGCAACTCCAAGATTTATTGACCTTGGCAATTGAAATGGTAGCTGTAATTGGCTACGGCGGTATTCTCGCTCATTATATCATCAATCAAGCATTCTCTGCCCCAAATAAAGGTGAATTAGCTGATTTTTTTGGTACTGTAAGCCAAGACACAGTAACTCAAGCAGGAAATACAGACATTCCTCATATTCTCGACACTGCAAATACCTCACAAATACTCAGCATCCCAGACACTCCTTATACTCTGCCCCAATTAGCTGAAGTTGACCAACTGACGCTGCGCCAATGTCGTGCAGTTATTCGATTTATCAATTCAAGTCTGCCCAAAAACTCACGCATCCGCCTCAAGATCAACAACAAAGATGCACCCGCATCGGTGCTGCGCGAGCAAATCAAAAACCACCTAGAAAACATAGCGCCTATCCTAGAGGAAATCTTGAAGGCTAGCTAAAAGTGGGTGCATCAGTCGAAATGAATTTGCTCTATATCTCTCATGGTCAACATCAGAAAATACAATCCCAAATTGCTTGACAAACCTGGATTTTTGTACTGTGGTCGAGGTCGAACGGTTGAAGACCTCGGCCTCGGCAATCCTTTTAGTCACAAACTAGGAACAGCAAAATTTAAAGTCAAAACTTTGCAAGAATCTATCAATTACTACCGCCGCTGGCTGCACAAACTGCTCCAAGCATACTGGAAGCAGCAAACCTCTAAGTTAGAAGCTTGGGAAAAAGCTTATCTTAAGCGAGTTCTTCAGCTAACTAATGACATTGAAAGTGGCCTCGTTACTGACTTGATGTGTTTCTGTATTGAGCTTGAAAACTATCAACCAGATGGCTCTAAACAGTACAAGTGTCATACTCAGATTTTGTACGAAGGAGTGCTGGAAATTCAACAAAAACACAGCGGTTAATCCTCTTCAGCGTGAGTAATCTTTTAGACCCTAGCGGGTTTATGAACTGAGAGAAGCTGTGGCGAAAAGGTTTTCGCTGCGAGGTAAGACTCAGGCTTTGTTGAGGGTGAGAGTCCCTCCAGCTTCAATCAGCTTCATCAGCATCGCCAAGAGGGATTTTACCCCTACCAATTTGTTCAATCAACTCGTTTAGACTTAAGCCGCGCTCAGAAGCAAGCGCTCGAATTCCATCCCAGCCAACAGATGTCACTTGGATATTCCTTTGCTTTTTAGGCTCTTCATAGCGAGGCTGCCCCCCTTGACGATTCAAATTAGCCAAGGAGTTGGGGTGGAGCTGAGTTCCTTTCCTCGGTGGCATGGCTTCGATAATTTTTTCTGTATCTTCCTCTATTTTTGCATTTCCGTGGCTTGATTCGACGTTTACTATGCTATGCTAGAATCAAGACAGTCAAACTAGCGCCTAAGAGCCAAGAGTCTTGATCCACTCCAAGCGAGTAAGAGGTAAGAGACCCATGCATCTAACCCAAACGCTATCGGACAACCAGCAGCAATCCTTAGTCGTTTTGCCAGGAGGAGGTCAGGTTCCAAGCTGCGACGGTGATTCTGTGCTGCGGATAGATCCAGAATTCAAAGCACTGATTCCTCCCGTGAGTCCGAGCGAAAAGGCTAACTTGGAAGCTAGTATTCTGAACGAAGGCTGTCGCGCCCCCCTAGTGGTATGGGCAGAAAACAAAATTCTGATCGACGGTCACCATAGATATGAGATTTGTACGACCCACAACATCCCCTACCAAACCGTAGAGATGTCTTTTGCATCCCGAGATGCCGTAAAAGCCTGGATGATCCTCAACCAACTGGGACGCCGTAATTTAACACCCGAATCGCTCAGCTATCTACGCGGTACTTGGTACGAGTTAACCAAGCAGGCTCACGGTGGGGATAGAAAATCAAGTGGTCAAAATGACCACTTGAAAACTGGGGACAAAAAATCAAGTGGTCATTTTGACCACTTGAAAACTGAGGAAAAATTGGCAACGCAGTTTAAGGCATCGCCAAAAACGATTCGCAGGGATGCTGAGTTCGCTACAGCGGTAGATGCCCTCAGCCAAATTGGGGGAGAGCAAGTTAAGTGGAAGATCCTAGATCGTTCTGCTGGGATGACGAAGAAGGAAGTTATTGCCCTCGCCTCTGAGGCTTTTAACAATCCAGGCAAAATCGCCGAAGACCTGGAAAAGCGCTTTTTACCTGTGAAGCCCTCTCAGGCACCTGCAAGGGCGCACCACCTTACCCTCGAAGTTGGGGGAGTCGTTGAAGTGTATGCCCCAGATCGGGAAGATGTTAACGGCAGGTTGGGACGCATTCATTCGGTATCCGATAAGACGGCGACGGTGTGGCTGCGGCACGTTCAAACCCTCACCTTGCAGTTGCACACCTTTAAGCACTCGGCACTGACTGCCGTGTCGCTAGAAAGTCAACCTGCACTCAAACAAGTGTGCGATCGCATAAACAGGCTATACAATTTGGGAAATCTAGACCCGTTTGAGTTAGAAATTCTTTCTTTACTAGAAAGGCCAACAGTTCACACTCCCACAGAATTGCAATACCTAGAACAGATTGAAGCCAAGTACAAGCATGTCAAAATTCAAAACTAAAAGGGTGAAAATTTAAAATAAAATCCCCTTGCTTTTACGTCTTTACTTTTTAGTAACATTGCTTGTTTACTTAGAATTAAACTCTCGTTCTCTGGGAGAGCGCGTCCAGAGCGTACAAAATCCTCCCTTGGCAGGTTGTCCCTCAATTGTTAAAGTAACTCCCAATCGATTCACTTCAGTTTCGCACAACTTCTTCCCATTGTTTTCGCTCAATAAAGCTTCGTTCCAACTCATAAATTGACGCGCATATTTCCCCTCATTACTCATAGCCCACCGCACGGTATCGGCATTCTTCTGAGCAAATTGACCCTCTGGACTTAACCCCCATTCTAATGCAGATGCATCTTGTAGCGTCAGTTGCCTGGGGCCAGTCGGATCGAGTTCTGGTGCTTTGGCAAATCGGGGAATTGCTAAACCAATAAACACACCTACAGCGATGCAAGAAAACACCACACCACTGCCAAAAATCACCGACCAGATATCGTGAGCTACTTTCTCTAACGCAGCTTGTCGCACTAAGGTTTTCACGGAGTTAGAGATGTTGCGATTTTGTACGGCAACAGCCGCTTTGCTTTGACGTTCTAAAAACTGCCGACTTTCTTGCGCCCAACTATCGACAAACTGTTGAACTTGCTCTAGTTCTTGGCTGATAATTGCCTGGGAGTTTTTTAAATCACACTGCCATCGAGATTGCCACTCTTTAAAGAAATGGTCAATTTCATCGGGCTTTTTTTCTAACAGCAGTTCCAGCTGACCTGTTGCCAGTAGAACGATGAAAAGAGGGTCATTCTTATCAAGTCCGTATCGGTAGGCTGTGTTAATGACATGAGCGCGAAATTCCGGGTCTTTTCCTTTAAGCACCTGGCTAATTAATGACTCGGTATCTTGCTCATACATCGGTGGGGCAGATAGAGGCGATTGGTTTTGAGCATCTTTAGACTTTAATTCATCGTCTATAAGTTGCCAAAACTCCGGGTCGTCAGTAAAGGGATTTTCTTCTGCCTCAGCTTGCTGTGCAACAGTGGAATCTTCGTCAAATTCGTCTAAATCCAAAACCTCTTTTTCGTGCATTAGCCTTCCTCATTTTCATCAGTTTACCAGAAAAAATTGGGCTTAAAGCCTCTCCCTTTAAGGGGGAAAGGAAAAATTAATTTTCCTCGCAATCCTATCTTAGAAACCGGGTTTCCGTGAGCGTCAGCCTAACGGTTTCTGCTGGGATCTTAGGTTCCATAAACGATTTTTCACAGAAACCCGGACTATGAGCTTAACTATCAACTATCAACTGTCAACTATCAACTGTCAACTGTTCCACGGGCTTCGCCCCATTCTTTTCAGGCAGTTCAAGGCGGTTTGGAGCATCGTTAAAAAGACCGACGTTTTCTATCAGCTTGTAAGATTCTTCTAAAAAGGTGTGTAAGCGTTGTTGGCTAATTAAATGAAAATCTGGTTGTTTCATAGCCTTTTGGAAAGACAAGCGCTTGGTATCGATAAACTTCCGCTCTCTAGAACTCAATTGGGGAAAGTCTACAATGGGAATTTGGTGTTTGTGAATCAGCTGGAGGATTTCTTGATGACCTTGCATGTGCGACCAATCTTTACACACGCCAAAATTACGCACTAAAACGTGCTTCAACTGACCTTCAAAATAATTGAAAGAATCGACGAACATTTCGATGCTGTCAGCCGTTCCCCCGCACAAAAACCACTTGCAGATATCAACGCCAGACTTTTCTTTAAAATCGGGTGATATTAAATCAGCCTCATCAATCCATTTGTTGATAATGCCATAAGCACGGGCTGGCAGGTTAACGATGACGGACATTTCTAAGGCTGTCTCAAAAATGATGTCGATGTCAAAGAACTTTTCTTCATCTTCGACTAAGGCAACGACTTTAGCTCCATATTCGGGATAGCGCTGCTGTACATCAGGATTTTTGAAATCTCCATCAATCAAAGTGTATAGCAAATCGTACTTTTGGTTAAATTCGACGAGGACGCGGGTAAACATAGACTTGCCTACACCTCCTTTCTCGCCATCCACTAAATGAATTCTGTTAGCCATAAGCTTTCTCCAACTAACTGAAAGTGGGGCCAACCATTGCTGGGTCGAACCCTGCTAAATCAAATCCGCTATCGTCTACTTCCTCCTCATCTGTCTCAACTGCTACTGAGTCCGTCTCGCCGATTAAATTTAAGTTGATTTCGGGAGAAAAATCCGACCCAACTGCACTTGCAGCTTGAGATTTTAAACCTAAAAAATGAGGGGAACACTCAGTATGGTGAGCGCAACCTCTTGCGACTAACAACGACCCTAACTGCTGTCGATTCAGTTCTAGACAAGCACTAATATGATCCACCTGATTTAGCAAGGCATTAATGCAATCCCAACCCAACTGCTTATTTCGTTCAGAGTCAGCAGCACCCGCAGCTGAGTAAGCTAAAGCTTTCCAAAACGCTTTATAAGCCTTAAAAGCGGCTTCTTTAGGGTCATAAACGGGGTGATTCAGCAGATAATTTAACAAAATTCCATCCTCAGAATCTGCATAAGGCTGACATCGCAATTGATACGCAATTCGCTCCCGCGTTTTACTCATTACTTACTCCTAGATTCAAACAACTGAGTTTAATCTATGAATTCGGATAAAATTGACCTGCATTTTACTCACGATTTACTCCTCCATTCAAACAGGATTCATTACCTTCTTTTCTCTTGACTGTTCCTCGGTAAGGGCCTGACAGCAAGGAAACGGCATCTAATTGACCTGTAGGTTCCACCACAGCAACAGGTGGTGTTTCTAGCTCAGTTGTTTCGGTGTTTTGCTCAGCATAAAATTCGGTGGAAGATTCAGTTTGCTCTGAACAAATCTCAGTATTCTTATCAGTTGATTGCTCCAGTTTATGCCGCAATCCCTCAAATTGAGATTTGAAATAAACGAACAAACCATAGGCATCTGCCAATCGATGACCCAAACTATCTGGATCTAATTCTAGCGGCACTACAATGCCTGCGTGCCAAGATTGAGCATAACGGGAATATTGAGAGCGTAACTCGCTTTTGAGGTACTCGGCTGTACCGCCACAAAAGACAATTTCATCGGTATCTGAGGGCAGCACTTCATCAAGCCAATGGGTTAACATCCGCACGTAATCAGAGCGAGATTGCTTTACTGCTGCAATTAATTGGTCAATTTCCCGCTCTTTAGCTGCTTCCTCTCGATTGCGAGCAATGCGGTAGAAATAAGGACGATTGTATCGATCTCCTGACAGAGCGATCGCTTCTACTAACCGACCCGCATCATAATTAGAGGTGCGCTCTTGTACGAGTTCAACCATCCGCACCATTCCCAAGTCTGAGGTTTTGCCTTTACCTACAGCACCTCTCGCCGCGACGACTAAAGAGGCATTGCGAAATCCCACCATTGCAAAAGCCGTAACGCGGGTTTTAAAGGCAGCTCCGAGCTTGCTATTATGAACGATGGAAATACCGCCTCCCTCTTGCAAGGCTTGGGTTTTTTCTAATTTGACTGAAAATCTCCCGGTAGGTGTTTCAAAAGAAGCAGCTGCACGACTTAATAATTCAAAGAACTGTTTGGAGTCGTTAAACTCGCCTGGGGGTAAAAAGACTGCGATCGCTACACTAAACTGATGACCCAACTCCAACCGCCGCGACATCACCCATAAAGCTGCTAAAGCTTTGTATAAAGCACTACTGTATTTCAGGCCAGTTAATCCGATATGTGCATTGAATTGAGACGCGGCTAAATAACCAACGGCACGACAATCATTGCCAATTGCAACCCAGGCAATGTTTTCTGGAGAGGCAGAGGTCAAGTTGGGCAGAGTGTAAGCATTGGCTGTATCTTGGCTAACTGGCCCTACTTGCGATTCCATTACAAAGGAACCAGCACCGGCTGTGCGCGATCCTTGGTAAAAGACTCTGGTGGATAAGCCGCCAAAATCCATCACTGCGATCGCCTCCGGTACGGCAACTTTTTTCGGTCTTGCCATAAAAAACTATGTATTTCACTGCTGTATTGATGTTAGGAACAGCAGCTGGGGATAGACTTCCCCCGATCTGGCATTTTAGGATAGTTATACTAGACCCCTCTAATTGGAGGGGGTCGTTTTTGTTGATACTTCTATAGTTGCTCAATCTTGCTTTGTAACTCTTCGAGATCTGGATATTGAGCAATGTCAAGTCTAGTAACTGCCCAATCAAAAAAAGCACTTAGAGATATATATCGCGGTTCTTGTCTTTGCATTGCCTTTTGAATATCTTTGCCATGAAACCAGATTAGATACTGCTTCTGCAACCAAAACTCTACTTGAGCAAATTGCTGCTGATATGTAGCAAGACTTGCTTCAAATCTATCTTGTCTTACTGTTTCAACAGCTTGTTTAAATTGGTTAATTAACCGTATAGCCTCAGTTTGACAGTCTAGCAAAGCTAGAGAGGAAGGAAGTTGACCGCTACCACCTGTCCAAGTTGTTTTTAGCTGCGCTCGTGCTGCACTTGACTGCAACAAATCGCCTAATGCCCATCGTACAGCTTGATACTCTTGCAGACTCCTCGCACTCGCTTCAATCCATTCTGCAATCCTCTCAATGCCTGGAGAATTACCATGTCCCCATTTTGAAATGGGATTTTCCTGTTTCTCATTATACTTTCCTCGCCAATAAGTATCAATTAATTCAGCAGTTAGCAAATAGTTTTCAATGCAAGCACGATATGTTAGCCAAATGGGTTGATTGCCTAATTGAATCAGTCGCCCCTCTGTTGAAGGCGTGGCATCGAAGTCTCGATCTCGGAAAACAAGATACCTTTGACTGCCAATTTCCTGCGGGAAAAAATACCCTTGTGCGAATACAGAAAAGGTAAACTTACTCCCAGCAGAAACAATTGTCGGTCGTTCTGTTGGTAGCGTTTCTAAAACTCGCTCCAGCAGTCGGAAATCCAAACTTCTCTGCTTTCCTTCACAAAAAATAATTTTGCTGCTACTAACGACACTCACAGTTAAACCTCTAACCGAACGATCTGTGCTTCAGGCACTAATTGCTCCACGTAATCAGAATGAGTGGTAATGATGAACTGATTATTTTTCCCTAATTTTGGTAAAGCTCTCAGCAATGCCTGTTGCATAGGGGGGTGGAGGTGCAACTCAATTTCATCAATCAAAATAACTGAATTATGAATATTCCAATTAGCAAAATCCATTAGGATTGGAAAGATGGCACGTTCACCCCCAGACATTTCAGAAATTTCATATTGATTTCTGCCGTCATCAAGATAAAACCAGGGTTCGCTCAGAATGTCATCTATATTCTCGCGTGGGACGGGGCCTGCAAAGCTACGTTCTGGAAAAACTGTTCTATAAGCTCGTTCAATTTCAGCATACAAATCTTTTTGTCCCGGTCGCAGTTGTTTAATTCTACCTATCTCGATATCTTGATGAAATTGCCGCCACTTTGACAGGCGATCGCGTAAAGTATCCTCTGTAATTTCCTGTTTGCGTTCGGGATCTTCAGTGGTTAAGCTGGTTGAAGTTCTCTGCTCAGTGTACCAAAGGGCTGTACCAACTCGCTCAAATACTCGGAAGCCTTCAGAACGAAGCAATTGTTTAGCATATTCTCGTCCTTTAAATTGAAACAATTGGGCATCTGTGTCTGCTTGAACTCGCTCTGAGTGCCATCTGAGATTCACAATATGTTCTTGTGCAGGATCAACTTTTAAGTCACTGCGCCCTGTCTCTTGTAATTTTTGGTAAAACTCACTCACTGCTTGGAGTTCTTGAGACGAAAACTGTACTTGTATCGTGACTTCTGGTTCAAATTGTCCCCAGTTTCGCCCCAGTAGTTCGTAGTTAAATCCTGCCCATTTCAAGTCAGAGAGTTTCTGTAACCGCCCAGTCGCATTCCCTATCGTTGCTGCGATCGCTTGTAAAAGACTTGTTTTTCCAGAACCATTCATTCCAATTAAAACAATTAAATCTCGTGCCAATCCGGTTTCTGTATCTGTAAAATCAAATACCGGAGGATTCCGAAATTTCTTGAAATGTTTTAGCTGAACGGATTGAATTTTCATGAGTGGAAATCAAAGCGAAGCTTCATTTATTAATAATAGCAAAATCTGGAGTAGGAGAAGATATTTATTTAAGCGATCGCCGCATCGAATCGTAATCTCAATCAATTAAAGTTTTATCGAGTTGTTTGCCTAATGCAACCTTGAGTAAATCCCATCTTTTTAAGGATAAAAACTTCCACTCTCGGATACTAGGAAGGCCACGAGTATCAAAGTATTGTGCTTAAAACTGTTGTAACTCCTCTTCAGTCAACGGGTTGATTGCCTCTAAGTCTTTTGGCTAGTGTAAAAACGCTTTTACATTTATCATGATAATTAGCAAATACAGAGCGTGCAACTTTTACATCGCTCAATCCTCCAGCGAACAAGGGCAACGCAACTATGAAAGAAATCGTCGCTGGCAATCTAACCCGCTACCGCAAAGGTCTAAACCTCTCTCAAGAGGAACTAGCATCCCAGGCGGGGGTGACTCGCCAGAGCATCCATAACTACGAAAACGCCAAAACCCTACCCGATAGCAAAACCCTCTCGACTCTCGCCCGTGCTTTGGGCGTTAAGCTAGATGACTTGTTACGGAAAGAAAGCGCGATGCTACCTAACTTCCGGTTTCGCGCCCATACCTCCTTTGACAAAAACCCCCAATTTGCAGCTCAAGTGTTGCGGCTGCTAGAAGACTACACCGCCCTAGAACAGGCAGTCGGCATCCCCACATACGCCCCAGAAAGTACCCCTTGCCACCAACTAGAAGGCAACGAAAAGCGGATTGCCGAAATTGCCACCCAGTTTCGTCACCGATTGGGATTGGGAGATAGTTCCATTCCAAATTTGTTTGAAGCTGTGGAAGAGATTGGTTTAAAAGTGCTGCGCCAGGATATCCCAATCCCAGGGTTTTTCGGACTAAGTGCCTGTAGTATGGCTCAAGGAGCTTTCGTTTTAGTCAACAGCCACAACATCACCATTGAACGGCAGTTGTTTACCACAGCTAGTGAAATTGGACACCTAATATTCCATCGAGACGAATACCAAGACAACCTGATAGCAGAAGGAACTAAAGAGGAAGAAAAAGCACGGGAAGCTGTTGCTAATCACTTCGCCAGTCATTTGCTAGTATCTCAAGCAGCTCTAGAGCGAGCCTTAAATGTGTTCAGTAATGTAATTGAGTTAAAAGCTCACTTCCGCGTCAGCTACACCATGATGCTGATGCGACTGGAGCAAATGGGAAAGCTAAAGTATGGCGAGGCAATTCAGAAAATACGTGGAGAATATAAGCGACAGACTGGTGAATCCCTTCCTAAAGAAAAAGAGATTGAGCCAGCATTAAGTGCTGAAGATTTCCCAGCCAACCAACGCTTTACTAAATTAGTTTGGCAAGCACTTTCAGAGGGCAAAGTTTCAGAATTAAAAGCCGCCGAGTTACTTAATTTATCTGTTAACTCCTTGCGGCAGTCTCGTAAAGAAGCCAGGGTATATGCTATCGATGCCATCTTTTGAGGGGCTGATTCTGGATGCTACAGCCCTGATTGATTTTTGCTGGTTGAACGAATGGGAATGGCTACAACAGCAGTACAGTCCTCTGTATATTGCCCAGGAAGTTTTAGATTCGGATCGGCTGGAAGTAGCGACCCGCGAGGCGGCTATGTGCTACTTGGAACCCATTGCCCTTGATAGTGAAGAGATGTTTTTAAGTTTCATCGAGTTTCGGATTAAAGCACCGCTACTCAGTGAAGCTGACCGCTCTACTTTAGCTTTAGCTCGTCACCGCTTTTTATTGTGCGTCAGTGATGACAGGCAGATGATTGAGATCTGCGAAGAATACGGCATTGCTTACATTCGGATGTTGCGATTATTGAGCCAAATGGTACAGACCAAACACAGAACGGTTGAAGAGGTCATCAAGATGGCTGATATCCTAGTTAACGAGCGGGGGAAATGGATTGCAGAAACAATTTTGTCAGGTTGGAAGCGCTCATTAAATGACTTGTAAATATGCCAACCTATACAGCGCATTACGTTATTAATACTATTGTAATATAAAAGACTACAACTAGGTGTTGTTTTTTATCTTGCAATTGACAATCTCAAAAATCATCAAAAAAATCTTAAACGTACCTGACTTGCGAAAAACCCCAAAATTAATGAATTTGGGGTCAATCCATTCTGCCATTTTTTGCCAGTTTATGCAGGTTTATGCAAAGTAATGCAATTTTATGAGTAAGCCACTCAGTCAACATTGCAGTAAAGTCTTGCACTCTTTGGCATGAAATTGCACAGAATTGCATGAATTTGCATGATATTGCACTTAGGAAAATGACCAAAAATGACGCTTCATGGTTGGTAGCAAGCAATGGCCTTGTCCGTACAAATAGACTTTTTAGTTTTCATATAATAATGAAAGACTTCCCTCCTTTTGCGGAAACCTAACCGCAACGGAGGGAATAAGACAGTTTAAGCTTTTTATCCGTTTTAATTACAATCTATAACATAAAATACTACAAAGATTGACAATGTAGTAGAAAAAACAGGCTCTATTCAGAGAGGTTTTAGGGAAATCGAAAGCTACTGAGTGGCAACCTCAGATGCGATCGCCATACCGTTACTTCCGCACCAGAAGCGTTTTCCTTGTCTCATTTATGCTTGTATCAAACTGTCCTGTCTTAGCTATTTCAACAACATCCCCTCCAACTGGAGGGAGACATTAGAGGAGTAAAAATCTACCTTGAAAGCGGTTTTCAAAGGCACTTATAGACCAGTAACATGAAATAATTTTTTAGCATGTTGCCCTATGAGACTGAGAACCAAATCCGCTTCTAAACGCAACGAACTACTCTCAAAAAGGTTTGAATTTAGACTATCTGATTCTGACTACCAACAAATCCAAGCGCTAGCCGAACAAGTCAATCTCGATATGAGCGAGTTCGTGCGTAGAGTTGCCACCAGACGTGCCATACCTTGTCCTCTGACTGCATTTGACCTCAAAGCCTACCAAGTTTTATGCGAAATTCATTCCGAACTGCGCCAAGCAGGTAACAACCTCAATCAGATTGCTAAAGCATGTAACACTTCCGTAATGTTGGGAGAGCCAGTTGTTGTCAACCGCTCGCTGTTAGAAAATACCGAACAACTGCTCAAAGAAAATCAAACTTTAATCCAAACCATTGCATCTGCGATCGCTAAATCAACCGTTGTTTAAAATGATCGGCAAACAAGTTAAAGGTACGGGTTTTCGAGGCTGTCTAAATTACGTACTCGGTAAAAAAGGCGCTTACATAATTGGCGGTACGATGTGCGGACAGACTCCTGAAGCACTCGCAACCGAATTTGCGATAACCAGACAACTTAAACCTCGCCTCAAGATGGCAGTTTTTCATGCCACTTTATCGGTAGCTCCAACTGAGAAACTAGACTCAGATGCGGAAAACGATCGGCGTTGGTGTGCGATCGCAGACGACTATATGAAAGCGATGGGGTTCGACCAGAATCAGTACGTTGTAGTAAAACATACCGATACTCAACACGACCACATTCATATCGTAGGCAGTCGCATTCGCTTCGATGGACAGGTGGTCGATGATAGCTGGGACTACTACAAAAGCCAAGCAGCGATTCGCACTCTGGAAGCTCAGTATAACTTGCAACAAATAGCACCGAGTTGGGATTGTGAGAAGCGATCGCAAACAACCGGAGAGTACAGGAAACATCGCAGCGGCGGAAATAAAAGCGTGCGAGTGCAATTGCAAGCACTGATAGATGAGTGCGCCGAAGATAACCCGACAATGCCAGAACTCATCGAACGATTGCAGGAAAAAGGCACAGAAGTACAAGTTAGACTGACGAGAACTGGCTGCATTAAAGGCATTTCTTACCAACTCAATGGTGTTCCTTTCAGCGGCACCGGGTTAGGTAAAGCATACACTTTTAAAGGGTTACAAAAATACCGAGGGGTGAGCTACGAACCCGATGATAACACTCAAATCGAACTGCTAATGCAACAACAGGAAGCGATCGCTTCTTCTAACATGTCTTTATCCGAAACAGATGCGGCAACTGACACCACCGACTCAGATAGCGATACTTTTGCACTGATAGATTCCTTACCTCAAGAACTTGAAGATAACCTGGAAGTTAACGACCTGGATTTGGAACAAACTTTTCCAATACGGCAAGGGATTAAGAGGCGGGGACACTTGGCGCGAGCTTCAGAATCTGAATCAACCCTGCCAACCCCTACAGCACAACAAATTGTCCAAAGTGAGGCGATAATTTTGATTGCTTTTGATGCCTTAATTGAAGCGGAACGACAGCAACGAGTAATTGGTGAGTACGAAATATTCTGGTATCCGCAAAAACTAGAACTCTCAATCGTGAATGCTGACAAAGGTGAAATTCTTAAAGCTGCCTTTACACCTGAAGGAAGTTATCAATTACAAGTTTGTCAGATTGCTGACAAAGATTTAGAGAATTTTCAAGCTTTCGAGCAGCAGCAACAACTAGAGGTCGAACTAGAATGAATTGCACACCCTCTAACTGGAAGGGTTTATTTTTACCAACCTGAATTACCAGATGTGGCGATGTCTGCTGTTAAATCTAAAGATTAAGAGGGTAATTGAACAGTTGAAAAATCAGCCATTACTTGACTTAAATCAACCAGAGAAAACAGCAAATAGCCGGTAAAAGAAACAACAACTGTCAAGTAAGTTCATCTCAACCAAAAAAAGTAGTCAGGAAAATGTTCTTCGCTCCTTTTTTTGGGAAGCTAGCGCTTCATTATAAAAAAATTAGTCAAGCCTGCGAATATTACAGCTTTTTCTACTTATATAAAATCTACCCTGAGCCAAACATGGACAAATTTTCCCTTAACTTTACCTTACAAAGGCTACCCGGTATCAGCAGCAGCGATGCCAGAAAACTAGCCAAACTAGGAATTCGTACCCTTGCCGATTTGCTTTACTACTTCCCCAGAGAGCATTTATCATTTAAACGCACTCGCATTAGCTTAGCTCGATCGGGAGAATGCGTTACAATTGCCGGGAAAATCGTTAACCACGTTATTTTCAACTGTCGAACTAAACCAGAACTAACTTTGCAGAAATGGATTATCCGCGACAAGACAGGTCGAATTACCTGCACCCAATTCTACAACCACAGCTATTATCAATCACAACAATGGCGGTCTGAACAATACAGTATTTACACCCCTGTAACTATTGTATTAATAACAGGTAAAGTCAAACAGGACGGTTATGGTTTAACTATCAACAACCCAACAATTAAGGTAGTAAGTTTGGCTGATGCTAAAGCTAGCACTAATTCAATTACTCCAGTTTATCGCTTAACCAAGGGCATCACCAACGAGTTGATTCGGCATTGCACAGAGGCTGCAATTAACTATACTCAATTACTGGTCGATCCGCTGCCTAAAACACTGCGCGATCGCTTTGAACTCGTTGATTTGGAGAAAGCGATCGCGTACATCCATTTTCCCCCAAACGGCGACACTTTGGAAACAGCTAGAAAAAGGCTGGCATTTGACGAATTTTTCTACCTGCAATTAGCACTGTTGCGGCGTCGATATTTCTTGCAACAACAGCCAGGATATCCCCTGACTGCAACTCGAAAACTGCTCAACCAATTCTACCAGCAGCTACCTTTTACTCTCACTCAAGCGCAGCAGCGGGTAATTCGCGAAATCCTTGTTGATATGGAAAAACCTACTCCGATGAATCGTTTGGTGCAGGGGGATGTGGGTGCTGGTAAAACCGTAGTCGCCGCAGTTGCAATGCTAGCTGCAATTCAATCTGGGTATCAAGTTGCAATGATGGCACCGACTGAAGTGTTAGCACAACAGCATTTTCGCAAAATTTCAGTATGGCTGGAACCATTGAATGTATCAATTGCGCTGCTAACTGGATCTACTTCTGCGCGCGATCGCCGGGATATTTTAGGTATGCTTGAATCGGGACGGTTGTCTTTATTGGTTGGCACTCATGCCTTGATCCAAGACACCGTACACTTCAAGCAGTTGGGTTTGGTGGTAATCGACGAACAACACAGGTTTGGAGTTGAACAGCGGGTGAGATTGTCGCAAAAAGGCATCTGTCCCCATTTGCTGACGATGACGGCGACTCCGATTCCTCGAACGCTGGCGCTGACGCTGCATGGCGATTTAGATATTAGCTTGCTTGATGAACTGCCACCGGGACGACAAACCATCGAAACTAAACGACTGACTAGCCTGACTCGACACAAAGGTTACCGCTTAATTAACCAGGAAATAGAGCAAGGTCGTCAAGCTTACATCATTCTGCCGCTGGTAGAAACTTCGGAAAAGTTGGATTTAAAAGCTGCAATTGAGGAACATCAAAATTTGAGCGAAAATGTCTTTCCCAATTGCAAGGTGGGATTATTGCATGGTCGCATGAGTTGTGGGGAAAAAGAAGATGCGATCGCTCGTTTTTGCAATCGTCAGATTCAGATTTTGGTATCTACTACAGTGGTTGAAGTCGGCATAGATGTACCGAATGCTACTGTTATGCTGATCGAACATGCAGAACGGTTTGGCTTATCGCAATTGCACCAACTGCGGGGTCGAGTTGGCAGAGGCAACTACAAATCTTACTGTTTGTTGGTGAGCGATGCTAAATCTGACGATGCTAAAACTCGACTCAAAGTGATGGAAACTTCGCAGGATGGTTTCTTTTTGGCTGAGATGGATTTGCGTTTGCGAGGCCCTGGTCAAGTGTTAGGAACCAAGCAAGCGGGATTGCCAGAATTTAGTTTAGCTGATTTGGTGAAAGACCAGGCGTTGTTGGAACAAGCGAGGGAGGCGGCACAGTTGATTGTGAGGAAAGACCCCACCTTGACCCGGTGGCCTGAACTTTTGCGAGAACTGTGCCGCAGACAGCAGTTTGACAAGCTGGATGCTGAGGCGGCGCTTAATTAGCCGGATGAAACTGGTATCATAGTTTTAACAGGTGCATTTCTTCTCAAAATGTGCGCCGTGGCACACATTTGAAATATGATAACCGCCGAAAAATTGTTTGCTGGCGGGTAATGCAACTTTGATTATCTGGTGGGAATAATCAGCATCCAAACACCAGCAGGAATGCCAATTTCTAAACCTATTGCACTTTCTTGAATTGCCAAAAAAAAGCCCCGCAGTCTATACAGACTGCGGGATAACTTTTAGATTTTATCCGCTACCGATGCGAATTAATCGTGCAAAGAATGAGAATTGTGACTGGCAGCGTGTTCGGCGACTACCGTAGCAGCTATAGCTAAACATAATAAGCCGCCAACCACTCCACCAGCAGGCCCACCAATTGTAGTACCGATAGCTGACCCGGTTTTTGCCGCTGTAAGAATTACTACGCTCTCATGGGGAAGATGTGGCCCATGAACAGTGTTACCATCGATCTCAAAGTCGAAGTGGTCGTGATGGAAGTTATCAAACATTGCGTTTCTTTCCTTTAGTTTTCAAGGTTGATGTTTTAAAGGTAGCAACATTAAATTGGGATGCAAAGCCAAAAGTGTCGATTTTTGTAGATGTCGATTTTTGTAGAGTTTTATTGACTAAATCTTGATGCTTTACCAGCACCGTGCCTATAATATCGACTAACCTGTCATCAGAAGGATGGACTATGAATTTACCCAGATATGAAGACTACGAGGCAGACTTCCTCGATGCAATGGCAACCCGTTTTGGCTTCACGGGTAAGAATAGTCTGATATTTGAGAAACGTTTTCTGGAAGACAATAGAGAAGTAACGCACGAAACGTTAGCTGCTAAGTTCGCGGAAAAGTTGAACAAGGGAACCGAAGATGGTGATCCTTATCGCATCTTTCGTCAGCAGTTGAGTAAAATTTGTGAGAAGCTTGAGGCGGCGGGGTGTCCTCCTAGCAAAGGTGTCGATCGCTGGAAGAATGCCAAACGCTGGCTGCGCGAGGTAATATTTCCGCAATGGGCGAAAGAGCAAGGTTTAGTAACTCCTCCACCATTTACCGTTGACCAAATTTGGCAACAACTGAAAGCAAAGGCGATTGATTCTAACCTATTAGAGGTTGTGCTAGCTGAAGAATTGCGTGAAGTGCCTGTCTTGGGGGCTAGGCGGAACAAATCCCGCAAATCTGTACCTGTGAATAGTGATATTAAATATCAGGTGAAAGTTGAACGCGAAGGATACTTAATATTATTGGAGAGGGAACCATCGGGGGTGGTTTGTTGTTTGTGTCCTTCGGAATATGCGCCTAACTCTCGTTGCGATGCTGGGGTAATGGTTTTGCCGCAATGCCCCCCATCAGAGTATGCAACTTTTGGAGCGGATGAGGTGGGAAGAGAGCAAATTTTAGCTTTGATTACGCAGGAATTGCCGCCTCTAGATTGGTTGGAAGAAAGTAAAGAAGAGGCTTTGGAATTAGAGCGAGAGCATTTATATGGACTGCTGGAATATGTGGAAGGGAATCGAGATTGTCAGGTGTTGTGGACGGAATATAGTGTGATTTAAAAATTGTGAATTTGAAACAAAATTTTACCGCAACGATTCATAAATTGATTCGCCACTACACAATTATAGGAGGATAAGTATATGGACGAACAACGTATCCACGATTGTTGGAACTTAATTGAAAAACTGTTGAATTGCTCCAACGGAGAGGAATTCAAGGTATTGCAAACACATTCTCACCTGATAGATGAAGTTTTAGCACAGATGATGGAAGTGGTAGCAGACCAGATAGAAGAAGCGGGGGAAGCGAATGCAGAATGGTGGCGAAATATCGCTACCCAATTGGCAGCAGGGATCTCGCAATGGCAACAGTTAAACCAACAAGCGTTTACGTTTTATCAGCAAGCTAAGTTCTATGAGGCAGCAATCATTGCCGAACAAGTTTTAGATTTGGCATTTTCTGTTTACCGAGGGAATCATCCCAATGTGGCACACAGTTTAAACAATTTAGCAGAACTTTACAGAATTCAAGGTAGATACAGTGAAGCGGAATCCTTATACCAACAAGCACTGGCGATGAGACAGCGCCTATTTGAGGGCGATCATCCCGATCTGGCACAAAATTTGAACAATTTGGCAGGACTTTGCCAATCCCAAGGCAGATATAGTGAAGCGGAACCCTTATACCAACAAGCACTGGCGATGAGACAGCGCCTATTTGACGGCGCTCATCCCGATGTGGCACAAAGTTTGAACAATTTGGCAGGACTTTGCCAATCCCAAGGCAGATATAGTGAAGCGGAACCCTTATACCAACAAGCACTGGCGATGAGACAGCGCCTATTTGACGGCGATCATCCCAATGTGGCACAAAGTTTGAACAATTTAGCGGAACTTTACACAATCCAAGGCAGATACAGTGAAGTGGAATCCCTGTACCAACAAGCACTGGCGATGAGACAGCACCTATTTGACGGCGATCATCCCAATGTGGCAACCAGTTTGAGCAATTTGGCAGAATTTTACAAATCCCAAGGTAGATACAGTGAAGCGGAACCCCTGTACCAACAAGCACTGGCGATGAGACAGCGCCTATTTAAGGGCGCTCATCCCCATGTGGCAAACAGTTTGAACATTTTAGCAGAACTTTACTATTGCCAAGGCAGATACAGTGAAGCGGAAAATCTGTACCAACAAGCACTGGCGATGAGACAGCGCCTATTTGAGGGGGATCATCCCAATGTGGCAAACAGTTTGAACAACTTGGCATTACTTTACCAATCTCAAGGCAGATACAGTGAAGCGGAACCTTTGTTCCAACAATCACTGGTGATCACACAGCGCCTGTTTGAGAGCGATCATCCCAATGTGGCAACCAGTTTGAGCAATTTGGCAGGACTTTACTACTACCAAGGCAGATACAGTGAAGCGGAACCTTTGTTGCAACAAGCACTGGCGATGACACAGCGCATATTTAACGACGCTCATCCCAATATGGAAACCAGTTTGAATAATTTGGCAGTACTTTACAAATCTCAAGGTAGATACAGTGAAGCCGAACCTTTATACCAACAAGCACTAGCGATGACACAGCGCCTATTTAAGGGCGATCATCCCAATATGGCAACCAGTTTGAGCAATTTGGCAACCTTCTTAGCAGCTACCGATCGCCCTACGCAAGCGCTAGAACTTATGCAGCAAGCAGCAGCAATGGAAGGGCGAATCATTCGTCGCCAGTTTGCTTACAGTTCGGAACGCGATCGCCTCACCTATCTCGATACCATCAGAGATACATTACAAATTTTACTCTCCCTCGTCTGGCGCTACCTTTCCGACTCCCCAGAAGCAGTGCAAATTGCCCTGGATGTAGTGCTGCAACGCAAGTCCCTCAGCGCTTCTGCCCTAGCTGCTTTCAACTTTGCTTTATTTAGCGGACGCTATCCCCACTTGCAAGAAGAATTTACTCAACTGCGCCGCCTGCAAGCAGAACTCGTTCATCTTACCTTCGATCCACCCCTCCCCGATCCAAAAGTTACCGTAGAAACATACCAATTTCTGCGAAAAGCGCATCAAGATAAGCTTGCCGAATTAGAAGCACAATGCCAACAATTAGAAAAGCAACTGGCATCCCAAGTACCGGAAATTCAACTGCAAGAACAAGAAACGGATCGCCGCGCCGTCGCTTTGGAATTGCCATCAGGTTCTACATTGGTGGAATTTGTTCGCTTCAATCTATTTGATTTTACTGCCCCACAAGAAACGCGATGGCAAACTGCCCAATATGTAGCGTTTATCTTACCTGCCCAACAACCAGATGCGGTGCAGATGATTAAATTAGGAGAAGCAGAACCCATTGATAAGTTAATTCGAGTTTTTCGAGAAGCATCTGCAAAACCTGGTAACAAGCTAGGCAATAGAAAAAAACGCCAAACTCCCGATACAGATAATGTCACCGTCGGGGAAAAACTGCGCCAACAAATTTTCGATCCGATCTTGGCTGGGTTAAGAAACCCGGTTTCTCCAAGAAACCGGGTTTCTGAATACCAACATTTCTTCATTGCACCCGATGGCGACTTAAACCTGCTGCCGTTTCAGATATTACCCACGCCAGAAACGGACAAGTTGCTGATGGATGAATACACTATTAGTTATCTGAGTGTCGGGCGAGATATCCTGCGGCGAAAAGTTGCGACAAACCGCCCCGTATCCGATGCTTTGATTATCGCAGATCCAGATTTTAACTTAGCCGTTAGTAGTAAGGACTTTAGTCCTCAAAGCGCTAAAGCGCTTACTACAAACCAAATATCTTCTTCCCAAATTCTACCTCCCCAATTATCAGCTTTAAGTGATTCCTACTTTCCCCCCGTACCGGAGACAGGTTTTTTAGGCAAAAAAGTTGCCGAAAAACTTGGCGTTAAACCCTATCTGCAACAGGAAGCATTAGAACCTATCCTTACCAGCAGCAAATGTCCCCGCCTGTTGATGATTGCCACTCACGGTTACTTTGCCCAAGAAAATCAACCAGCTTATCTTAATTTAATTGTTCAACTCCTCAACTCTGCCGAAGGTGAGGAACTAGAAATTTTACAAAAACACCCTCAATTGCTAGATGAAAAATTGCCGGAAATCATGAAAGAAGTCGCCACTTATCTAGCTGCCAACGATAACGAAAATAGCGCCAATTGGTTACGCAATTTCGCCGACCGATTACCGGAAATCATCAAGGAAATAAACCCGAACAATTCAAAAAGCGATCGCTTTACCACCACCCCAATCGAAAACCCGATGATGCGTTCTGGACTTGCCTTTGCAGGTGCGGAAACTTGGCTAAAAGGTGGCAAACTTCCAAAAGAAGCAGGCAAAGGTTTTCTGTTCGGCCAAGATATCATCGGTATCGATTTATGGGATAATGAAATCGCGATTTTAGTTGCCTGCGAAACTGCCATTGGCGATATCAAAAATGGTGAAGGCGTATTCGGTTTACGTCGCGCTTTTGCCGTCGCCGGAGCGAAAACTTTGGTAATGAGTTTGTGGTCAGTTCCCACTAAAGCAACCGTGCTACTGATGGAGCGATTTTTTGATAATTTGCAGGGCGGTTTAAGACGGGTTGATGCGTTACAAGAAGCGCAAAATTATATTCGCAGAATTACCATCCAAGAATTGCAACAATTTCCTCTCGGTTGCGAGGTAATTGATGAACTTTTGAAGTTCAAACTATTACCACAAAATCAGCTATCTTGTCAAGAGTTTAGACCGCTTGAACATCCATTCTACTGGGGTGCTTGGGTTTGTCAGGGATACATCACAAATGTTACTCTTTGATACTGACCGCCTCGCTGACATTCGAGAAGTTGAAAACCCAAACGCAAGTCAAAATCAATCCCGACTGGGTGACAATTTACTGGAAAAATGGAACCGAATTAAACGCCGATGTTCTCTATTCCATTGTCACCAACCAATACTAATCCAGGAAAAAATAGCCAATGCTTGAACTTTACCAGCGCATTTTATTCAATCACAATTTCCCATAAAATAAACTTAAAAATTGATGGATAGCAACACCCAAAAAGAAGAATTTAGCTATGCTTATGTCTATGCGGTAGCAGCCGCAGCCGGATACTCGTTCCAGATAGCCCCGCGCCCCTTAGATGCAGAAGGAGTTGATGTAATTATTACAGGTTTGGGAGCGTCAAATTCGACCCGCCGCCCCCGCCTAGATGTCCAAGTAAAATGCACCTCCAGAGATTTACTAGATAAAGAATCTATTAGATATCCTCTAGAAGTCAAAAACTATGAAGAATTAAGATTAGAAAATCCATTTGTCCCCCGCATTCTTATTGTTGTCTTAGTACCAGACAGCCAAGATGATTGGTTGCGCCAGTCGCAACAAGAACTGTGCCTTCGCTATGGCGGCTATTGGGTATCGCTGCAGGGGCTACCACCCACCCAAAATCAAAACACTGTTACCATTCAAATACCCAGTCAAAATATTTTTAACAAGGACGCTTTAAAAACTCTCATGCAGCGCATCGAATCAGGAGAACTCCTATGATAGTAACACTCCGCGACCCCAACATTCTCAAAACCTTAGAACCGCCTCAAGTCGCTGCTTACTTACAGTCACGCGGATGGCAAGAACAAAGCCGAGACGGTGACAAATCATCTATATGGACGAGGAGAAATGAAGCTGGCGAAGAATACGAAATATTATTACCTCTCAAGCCAGAAATCAGCGGTTTTGCTCTGCGAATGTATGAGGTAATGGAAACGCTAGAAATTGCCGAAAATCGCTCTCAAATTGAAATATTAGCCGACCTGATTACCTCGCTTCCCAATACCACCATTCAGGGAGTTGTAATGCAAATCCAAACTCCTAACGCTGACAAACTCAGTGGAGAAATCGCCCTGCTTGGCATAGTCGTCGATAAACTGCGTAAAATCCAAACCTCACTCGCAGACCATGACTATATCAAAGCCATAAAAGCTTATCAAGAACGCCTTCCCATTGTCTGTACGGGTGACTTAATCAAAGAAAACGGACATTTCACCCTGAAAAACCCCCGTCAGTTTGTCATAGACACTGCAATAGATTAGGGCTTTAGCGTCTAGGTTTTTCTGAGTGGCAGATAACTTTGACGATAACCATCCCTAGCCATCCGGCGAGCTTCTTTCGCCGTCCAAGGCTTAACGGGAAGCAAATCCGGTTCGGCTTTTAATCGTTCCAAATAAGAGAGTTCGCCCGTCACTTCAAAAATCACCTGAGCAATGAATTTACAGCAACTTAACGGCGCTTGCACCACCTGCTTTTCAGTGAACCTTACCACAATCCAACCCCACTCATTAAACAATTGATTGCGACGACGGTCATTATCATCATCCCAGCAGTGCGTCGGTTTTTTAGACAACCCAGCATAAGGCTCATCTACTTCCACATCAATGCCAATCCCCGATAGAGAATGCACAATAATAAAATCTGCCGAGTAGCACTTTCTCGACATCGGAATCTTGAACTCAACCCCCTGCACCGTCATTGGGAAATAACGCTGTAAATACTGTAAAAATTGCGCTTCACTCACCCCTTGTCTCGCATTAGAACGACCGATAGGACAGACTCGACTCGACATCAGATCTGCCAACATCTGACAACGCAATTGGGGGTTTGGTGACAACAGTTTTGGTTGAGGTTGAGAATCAGAAAAAGACTGCTGCTCCTGGTATTTTATCAACTGCTCCCGGTACTCCGACATCTGCTGCTTGTATTGGAAAAGTAACTTGTGGCGACGACCCAATACATAAATATAAACAGCCGCAATTATACAGGAATAAGCACCCACAAACAACAGCAACTCTAACCACGACCAACCCCACGAAACTGCTAGTAATGGGAAAGCGATCGCACCCCCCAACCAAATCAGCCAAATCAACCCCAGCCATGTCACAGAAAGCACTACGGGGGGCTTAGGTGGAACGGGGTGCAAACCAGCAGGCTGCAAACTTACTTGATTTTCTCTAGATAATCCCAAAGGATGCTGACGACAAAAATCTGCGATCGCTTTTGGGTAAAACACCATCGGATAGTTCATTTTTAGTCTGGTTTTTAATCAAGGTAGCTTTTGGGTAAAACACCATCAGATAGTTCATTTTTAGCCTAATTTTTAAGCGCGATCGCGCTTTTGTACAAAAAATCTATTGACAAAAATGCCAAAACCAAATCAAAAAAAGAGGAAGCAACCTCTTAACAACTCCCCAACTGAAAAACAGAATCCCATTGCATCTGACGAGGAAACAGAAGCAATCTTAGCCCGAATCGAAGCCGAACGCGATTATTACCATACCTGTATCAACGGAAAATACTAATGAACCTTGCCATTCAATCCCTCGCGAGAACCTCAATCGCGGCTGCCGAACTTTGGCATCAATTAGAATTAGCCCAAACAACGGAAGAAATCGACATTCTTGTGCAATCAATTTGGCACAACCAAGAAAACCAGCAACTCTCAATAGATGCTCATGCCGAACTAGCCAACCAAATTGATGCTGAACTAACAGCTATCAAAGCTCGAATGCAATTTTTAATAGAACTGCATCAAGCCGCTATCAACAAACTCGAAGGTTGGAGAGAACGATTAGATCAAACCGTTCTCTACTTTAACGAAAAGGGCTTATTAACAGAGGAAATGGTTGGTAAACAACACCGTATCGCCGTCAAGGAAAACCCACCTACCTGCGAAGTCTTAATTGACCCAACTCAACTTCCCGAACAATATCGCCGCGTCGAAACCAAAACTCTAATTTGTGCCGACAAAAAAGCAATTACCGAGGCTTGGAAACAAGGTATACCCGTCGATGGCACAAGAGTGTTTCGCAAGCGCAAGGTTATCTACAGCTTGGTTCCAAGCAATTTACCTGAATATCAAGCCAGCAGAACAGTGGAACCTCAACTATTAGCTGAACCAACGAGAAAAACAGCCGATTGCAACAAAACACGACGTAAAAGAAGTGGATAATAGGGTATTTCCTACCTAGTTATAGGTCAGCTTCAACGGTTGAACCTGACCTATGAAGGGCTGGAGAAGCTTTTGAAGCGGGGGAAGCTGGGGGAGAAAAAGTTCGCCGCTTCCCAAGAGGCCAGGTATCATTGCCACTGGCATTTAATTAGGTCTAAAAAAACAATTGTTTCAAGACAAGCAGTGCGTTAGCATCAGCACAAAGTGGGAAACAATCGTTCCTGATTTCAAGAACAACGAATTAGACTCATTTTGGTTTCTCCCCCAGTTATCTTGCTTAACTCACCTACCATCACAAATCAATCCAGTATTGGGGGTCATCCACTTGCTCTTGGGTGACATTGAACAATTTTGATGACCGACGCTTTCTCGACTTTTTGGTTTTTGTTGACTTTGTAGGCTGAGATTCTGACAACTCTGTATCTATCAAATCCAAAAACTCTTCACTTGAAGATAAAGATTTCTTTGGCTTATCCATAGTTCTTCTCCCTAAGCTGGGAAAAACTTTCGTTCCAGCTTAACACACAAATTTCTTTGACATCACCCTCCAATTGGAGGGGATAAGAATCATTCTGTAGCAGGAATTAGTCGCCTTACTTTAATTGTCAGGCTCAAAAACTAGCTGTATTTCAGGAAACCTCATCTTATGCAAAGCAGAAACTCTCTAATCCAAAATCCTCGCACCACAGAATTAACGGCTGGAGAAGGACTAAAAATCCCTGTCTTTGATATGTCGTTGAGCAACGGTAAAACTAAAGGGCGGTATCAAGCCGAACCAGAAGTACTCAGAAACTCGATGCTTGAACTGCTCTTTGAACCTGAACAATTAAAATCGCTAGTCATTGTCAAACCAGACCCAGAAGACAACAGACACGACCCCCTCAAAAATATCGACTTTGGAGATGATATTAAGAGAAGAGTTGCTTTCAGTTCTGGTAAAAATGTATACTTTGCTGACCAAGAACTCTCAACTAAACTATTAAGTATTTTTGCGACTCAACCCGACCATGCCTGTCGCTATGGGTCGCTTTTAGTCAGCAGTTGTACTCAAGGAGCTACACTTCTAGATAGTTCCCAAGACAATCAGACAGTGAAAGTCAAAATTGTCGATTCTCAAAGCGATAACGAGGGGGAAAGAGCCGAAGCTAGAAAGTGGCAGACTGGAGACTGTCACGGCAAAATTTCACCTGCTTTAGCTCAACAACTTCGAGGAAATCGCAACCGTCCTTTTCAATTTCGCATGGCATGGATGCAAGAATGGGAACAAGAAGATTGCCAAACACCAGAGATTAGCTTTCTAGCCAAAGGAACCTTACTACCCGATGCCGAATTAACCGATAATTCTGGTTATGACATCATTTTAGACCGTTCCTCCATTAAAGGAGTTGACAAAGATCGACTCGCTTCTCTAATTCCTTGCGGCGACTACGAATTTCCTCAACTTTTACTAGGAAATCGAGGCAATGCCAAAATCAATGATTACGAAAATTCCTGGCAATTCTCGATTTGGTATTCCGAAAATGCCATTCAAGCAGATATCGTTCCCGCTACCCAAACTGAAGCCGAAAAACTGGCATCTCTGCAAAACAATCGGATACAGCTTGCCCAATATTTAGTCGAACAGCACGACAAAAAAGCCGCATTCAAAGCCAACCTCAATGAAGAGGAAACCGGATTCGACGAGTTAGACGATGAAAAGACAAAACGTAACGAATCTCGCTTAATCTCCATTCTCAGGAATGACAAACTCGGACAACTGCTTGACTTTCCCAAAATTGTTGATTTCATGCAGGAACAACTCGCTAAGAAATGGAAAGATTTAGCCATCAAAGGTGCGGTACATCACGGTTCTGCAATGGCTCAACCTTGCGAAGATTTACAACCAGGAACTATTGTTGCACCCCATTTAAGAAACGGCACAGAAGTCATCGTTACTCGCTATCCCATTGTTAGTAAAGACAACATTCGTCGCTACACCGTCAATAACAAACAGAAACCCGAACTAATGCAGTACAAAGGGTGCGTTTTCATTCGCCCTGACCAAGCGATGCAGCATCATCAATGCGATTTTGACGGCGACCAATTGGTGGTTACACCTGCTGCCAAATTGCCCCATATTGCCCAAGAAACCAGACACGCGAATGAAGAGAATGAATACGAACCAATCGAAAAGCGTGCCAAAATTGACTACACCCAAGCTACCAACGAAGATGGCAATCCTAAGTATACCAAACTCAGACAGATTGCTGTAGCGATCGCCAAAAACAAAATCGGCTGGGTTGCTACCTTAATCGGACGAGTACAATCTTCTGCACCCGACTCTGGACAGCCTGAAAATCTATTCAACCAACAAAAACGAAAACTACTGGGCAAGTTATTTGACGCCCTCCAAATTGAAGTCGATAGTCCCAAAAGTGCCACGAGACTGGAAGACCACCATCCTACCTTACTAGAAACAGCTAAAAAGTGGTCAGAACAACACCCTTGTCACCTATTTGACTTCAAAGATGACCCCAGACTTTACAAAACAATGCCATTGCCAACCCAAGACAATACAGCAATTAATTGTATTGCCAAAGAAGCAGTAAATCCAGAATGGGAACCGACAAGGCTTAAGAGTCGCCACCGCGACGAATTTCGCTATCTCTTCAGTCCACCAGAGGACTTAGACAAACGAGAAAAATGGGAGAAATATTACCTCAGTTGGGCGCAAGAAGTGAAGGAACGCTATCGAGAAAGGATGGGTGAAATCTACGAACAACATGGCGATGACTCCACATCCTTAAAAGAAGCAATCGGCAAACTGTACGAAAGTTTGAGAACCGATGTTGCAGAAGCATTTCCCAACCCCAAACAACGGTTTTTAGCAGCAAGTGCGATGTGGCACGTAGAAACCGCGAATCCCAATTTGGATGTGCCGCGTAAAGCTTGTAAAGAACTCTCCCGCCAACTTGAAATCGAATTTCATCTCGAACCCGACTACGAACGACTGCACGAAGCAATACCCAAAGATACATACATTCTCAGCGTTCCTTTTGAGGAATTTGTTAAAGATGAAAACGGTAAAATTGTCAAGGATAAAAACCGACGCCCGATGGGTCAAGACTTAGCTAGCAAGTGGAAAGAAAAACTAGACAGGAAAAACATTCAATACGAAGCCACGCTGCATCCCAGCCTACCAATTGTCAATTTCGCCTTACTTCAACCCAGCGACAAACTGATTGACATTCTTGACAAAAATTACGGCGACAACGTTAATGACATCGACAGTCTAGACTTAACTTATCGGGATGGCTTGGGTCGGACTCAGAATATAAGCGATCGCATTGTACCCCCGGCTGAGTATACCTGGATCGAATCTCAAAATCAAACCCCCAAAGCTGCCCTAGTTCTTAACTTATTTACGGATGAAATCTGCCAGCAGTTACAAACCTTTCAATTTGACAAAGCCGAACTGATTGGACAAAAGCACAACGATTTCAAAGACGTTGATTTTAGCAACCGTAAATGGAAAGGAAAAGCCTTGACCTTTGAAGTAGGTTCTTTTAGCAGTCCTGACCCCAGGTACAACGGTAGCCCAATTGTACTTCTTGATGGGAAACAGTTAGCTATGTTTTCGGCTAATTCACCCAAACTGCCGATTGGCGCAACCTTTGAAGCAACCATCGAACCTTCGCCTAAAGGCAGTAGTTTGTTGCTGAATATTGAACCCGAATCTGTCAGATTAATCGAGTCGGTGGAAGCTCAAACCGAAGAACATTCAGAAAATCAATCCAAATCGATGACTAAAAAACAGCATCAAACTAACCTCTCGCAATTGCTGAAAGATGCAATTTATGAAGTTTACGAACAAACCGGCGAAACAGAGTTTCAAGTAGGAAACTGGACAGCTAAAGTCAGCAATGCGCGCAATAATCTCAGGTGTTTAGTCAAAGATGAAGACGAAAATGCCATTTTCGCCGCTGACTTGAAAACAGGCCGAATTATTAAGGAACTTTCTGAAGTAAACAGCGATAAGTTCGTCGAACAGCTTCTAGAAGCTACTCCCGAATCAACAAAAAGAGAAGTTGCTGAAGCAGAGATTTAAACGGGAGTAAGCTTGTAAATGAGGACGGGCTAAAAACCAAATTTCCAATGGAGTAGGAGGCTTGCAATCCCTGTGATCGCTATATGTCGCATTACCTAAAAACCGTATTTTTTGCCCAATTTGCAGTAACGGTAGCAAACAATGAAGCAGCCCGAACGTCAAAGTTGCCAGAATCATCTCCCCAAGTCCATACAGCATGATTGCACCTTCGTTCTTCTATCAAATCCTGTTGCCGTCAACCAGAAACAAGCTTTCCTGGTTCAACCTTGTACTCACTAATTTCAGAATTAAAAACCAGCCTGGGAAAACTCTAATTTAATGCAGCCCACCGACAGCCTTCAAATACTGTCTCTACCGACGACCTGAGCAGTATAACGCTCCAAATCAGCGGCGGCTACAAAACTCAGCATCACAACCAACCGTCTTACTACCGTCCGCTGCATTTGGATTGTTAGACCGCACTGGGCTGGCAACTACAACGCCTTAATCGTCACTACCCCTCCTGCAAAACCCTGAATATTCAACTCGTAGCCCTCTAACAAACCCATTCCGACCAATGGATCTGTTTCTGACTAGTTGATCTCAATCGGTCTTACCTGACCATCCTAAATTACAGATGCCTCAAACACATTGAACATACACATGCTACCATCACCCAAAAATCCTTCTTCCTGCATAAACCACGTCAGTTCTAGAGTTGCAATGATGGCAGAAGGCAAGGTGAGGAATCCTGTGTACCCTGTGTCAATGATCGCTTTAACGCCTTGTCTCTGATTATTTGCGGGACAAGTTAATTAATTAGCACAACTACCTTGAACAAGTTAGCCGAAACGGAACGATTACCTCTATAATTTATAAATTGCCGAGTGCGAATACGCTGTCGGCTTGAGCAGCTTGTTAGGCTACCACGTTAACAGAAAGATTAATCCTCAATATTTAAAATCCAATTTTGTAATTTTCGCTTTAATATAGGATTTCTACATAGCCTTCCGTTCCATTAACCCGGATTCTCTGTCCGTCTTTGATCAGCTTGGTAGCATTCTCCACTCCGACAACTGCTGGTAAGCCATATTCACGTGCGATAACTGCTCCATGAGTCATCAGTCCACCAACTTCGGTGACCAGACCTTTTATGGATACAAACAATGGTGTCCAGCTAGGGTCAGTAAATGAGGTGACTAATATATCCCCATCTTCCAGATCGGCGTCTTCCATGTTTAGGATGACACGCGCTCGTCCCTCTATAACTCCGGAAGAAACAGGTATACCTACAATAGCTTCGGCTGGGAGATTTTCTCGTTTGTACTCACCTGTAATGATTTCACCATCAGACGTGATAACACGTGGGGGAGTTAATTTTTCATATAATTTGTACTCGTCTTTTCGTTTGTTGATGATTTGGTAATCCAGTTTATTTGTGAGTACGACTTCGTGAAGTTCTTGAAAAGTGAGATAGTAAATATCTTCTTTTTCATGAATAACGTTGGCTAGTACAAGTTGTTCGGCTTCTTTCAGTAAAGCCTGCTTATAAACGAAGTAGCGACTAACGATGCCGTATTTTGGATATTCACGATAACCGATGAAATTCCGGATGAGGCGGATCATTCGTTTTGTTTCTTCGGCTTTTTGTTCACCATCCGGTAATTGCTTCAATCGAGCTAATAACGCTTGTTCTTTTTTCAAAGCTTCCTGTCGCCCTTGCTCAAATTTCCGATCGCTGGCATTCGGCTCAAGGTTTTTGATGTTACTGAGAATCATGGGAACAAGTGTCGTTGGCTTTTCACTCCAACGGGTTTTAGTAATATCGATTTCCCCGGCACATCGCATTCCGTATTTGTTGAGAAAAGCATAGATAGCGTCCCGGGCTTCCTGTCCACCATCAAACTCAACCAGTTCATCCAAAAAGTTATCATCTTTTACATGTTGTAAATAATCTATTACTTCCGGATAAGGACGAACCACATCTGCGACATCCAATAGCGCCAGACCCATGGACGAAGTAATATTGTTTGGTACAGATTGAGAAAGCGTGTCTGCTACGTTTTTTTCGCCTAACCACTCCTTCATTTTTTCATTGACCCATGATGAAGCATTCATAGCAGTCATGATCGCACCAAAACTTTGTGGATCAGATAACATCTTCTTTAATTGCTGTATGTCTTCCAGAATAAAATCAAATACATCCGATCCTGATTTCGTTTGGATGTTATGTTTTAATTCTTGTACCAATGTTTCACTACGCTTGATCAAATCACCAACGATTGCCGGATCGTACTCGTTTAGTGTTTGAAAATCCGCAGGCGACCTACCTTTATTGTTTTCACCAGCACTCTGTTCTTGCTTATCATCTGGTAACGATTTGATAAAATCTTCCCGCTCTATGATGGTCGTAAGTGCGTCTTTTATGAGCGGATCGGATTTTCCCAGGACATCTAATATAGTTTCTCTGCTGGCAGGTGAAGCCAGCATAGGTGTAACATCAACAAACAATCTTCCACCAGCTTTATGCATGGGTCGAGCAGCTGTTAACTGGAATAAAGACAATCCCAATGGTTTGATGGGGTCAGTCATCATTTGTTGATGACCGACAGATACATAGACGTGATTTTCCCGCTCATTCGCTTCAGGGATCGGGTATAAAGTAGTGATTGGCCGACTCTGGACAATATAAAATGTATCATCAACCAAACACCATTCGATGTCCTGGGGGCGGCCGAAATGTTCTTCGATCTTTCTGCCTATGCGCTCAAGCTGTAAAATCTGCTCATCCGTCAGCGCTTGCCTATTCTGTCTCTGTTGCTCAATCTCCTGTTCTTTCGTACCGCCATCTTTTAAGGCGTAAATAGCCAGTTTCTTGGTGGATATCTTCTTATCGATAACCTTACCGTTACACACTTTATAGATATCAGCATTCACCAGGCCGGAGACTATGGCCTCACCAAGTCCGAAGCTGGCATCAATGGATAACACTTTCCGATTAGAGGTGACAGGATCGGCAGTAAACAAAATTCCTGCCGCCTGCGGGAAGACCATCTTTTGAACAACCACAGATAGGTGAACTTTACGGTGGTCGAAGCCGTTTTGCACGCGGTAAATTACTGCCCTCTCGGTAAATAGCGATGCCCAGCACTTGCTGATATGCTGATAGATTGCCTCCTTTCCGATAATGTTCAAATACGTATCTTGCTGGCCTGCAAAAGAGGCCGTCGGTAAATCCTCTGCAGTTGCGCTGGATCGTACTGCATAGGCATTTTTTTCTCCAAGTCTGGAGAGAAGGTGGGCGATCGCTTCATTAATGTCTTGAGGAATGGCTATCCCTTCGATGACCCTGCGAATCTCACCGCTAAGTTCACCGATTTTATCCCGGTCTTCCACCTTTAGAAGCGACAACTGATCAAGTAATTCGTTAATCGACGACGTTTCCCCAATGATTCTTTTAAAGGCTTCAGTAGAAATACAAAAGCCATCCGGTACGTGGATTCCTTCAATCTTGGAAAGTTCCCCCAGGTTTGCGCCTTTACCCCCAACAACCGTGAGTTTTGTTTTATCAATATCTTGAAAACAAAGCACAAATGAACTCATCAGTTTCCCTCCTTTGGCAATTCATACTTTGGTAATTTTGATGACATCCTATCCATAATAATACTCCTCCAACAAATCGCATTATGTGTTCGTAACTCTCCATCCCAGAATACAACCGCCTCGTAAACGTTGAAAACACACTCACTGCCATCTCCAAGAATGGCTCGCCCTCTCCTTTTCCATCGCAAGTTTAACTCAGCAATTAAATCTGGCGGCAGTGACAGCCAGCCGTTGAACCCTGTATCTACGAAGGACGAGTTAATCAAAACCCCTCCAATCGGAGGGGTTCATTTTTACCATTCAAAACTACCAAATAGGGTGAAGTCAATCACTCGATTTATCAAATTTGATAAAAATATCCATCTAATCAACTTTAAATCATGGCAACAAGAACAGCAACAAACAAAAACAGAAGCCAAGGCAATTACATTACCCCTGACACTTCCGCAGGTAGAAAAATTTTAAACTACCTCAAAGACCGCTGTGAAAAAGCTTTAGATTACTGCTTGGACAACGGATTAGGAAGCATAGAGGATTTCGCCGATGCAGTGGAAGAACTAACGGAAGTGGACGGAAAACCCAGTATTACGGTAGAAATCAAGCACAATGGAATAGTCCTCAGCTTGAGCGATCGCCCCGAATACGGCTCGACTACAGGAAAATACCTGATGGAACACCTGGGAAAGCCAGAGGATACCCGGTTTACCAAAACGGGGATTGAAGCAATTCTTAACCCTGAGAAAACTAAAAGTAACTCTCAAAAAGATGATTTTTTAAATGACTTAGAAGACGATGACCTTCAATTCAAATCAAAAACGAATACCAAAACTCGAAAAAACGAGTTAGAGGACTTAGACGATGAGCCATTCGCTAAGCCCAAAACCAAGGGTAAATCCCAAAAAGATGAACCCGATGAATTAGATTTAGAAACACCTCAACCCAAATCTAAAACTAACCGTCAATCTCAAACAGACGATTTAGACGATTTACTAGACGAGTTAGATGAAAATGAATCTCAACCCAAACCGAAGTCTAAAGCAAGAAGCAAACCTCAAAGAAATGAACTAGAAGAGGAAGAACCATCCTCTAACTCTAAAACTAAAAGAAAATCGCTTCAAAACCCACTGTCTGAAGAAGCCCAATTTCCAAAAACCAACCCCCACAAGCAATCAAACAACTTAGATATCGATAGCATTCTCGATGCTACTTCACAGGTTAGTAGCAGAGCCGCCACTTCTGGAAACGAGGTAGACGGTACAACAATTGGAGGACTCAGCACTCAAACCGCAGTCCTTGCTACCCTAATTGGAAAAAAGGCAACTTCGCAAGTTCTAGAAGCAGCTAAAGCCGCTGGAAAAGAGCGTCAAATTGCCAATATTATCAAAAGACTCAAAACTCAAAGTCAACGGGCTGACTCCCTCACTTCACGAGTTAAAAACTTAACTCAAGAGGATTCAGATGAATCAGAAACTACATCAAACGAATCCATCTTAAACGATGAACCGGAATCTGAACCAGAGCCAAAATCAGACGAAGAATCTCTACCAAAAACAGGGACTCTCTTAGCTGAAGCTGTTAATAAAGTTAGCCAGCAAGTTAACAAAATTTCAACCGAACTGGATGAAGACTCTTTAGAGAAAAACACACCCATTGAAATTGACACCAAGGCTAGCTTTGACAAACAGCTTGCACAAATCAATAAAGCACTCGACCGACTCGAACAGCGACTCGATGCTTTGTCAGCGCGAATTGAGGCTTTAGAAAACAAACTTTCCCTAAGTAAGACTGAAACAGATGATCAAATTATCGATGAAGACGCTGTAACTTCCGAAAGTGAAAAGGTTGCATCAAAACCAATAAATACCAATAGTACAGATGAAAAAAAAGCTATGTCCTCACCCGTAACCAAAACTCAGGAATCCCAAATTGCCCCGTTGCTAGCACAAGTATACAACCTGGCTGAAGAAGAAGCAATGGCAGCAGGCGAAACGCTAGAAGACGGTATTGAACTGGGAGCTACCAAACTTTATCTTATTCGCGATCGCAATTCAACAACTGTAAGCCTAGAAAACCAACAAGGTGAAGAGTTGTTCTCAGCTACTTGCTCAAACAATCAGTGGAAAGTCACCAACGATTTTCTCACCAAAGAAGACAAACAAGAAATCAATCGCCTAGACATTTTACAGCGAACAATTCACCAAGAATGCTTAGCTGAAATGTTAGTTAAAAACGGTCTTCCACAAATGAACTTCACCGATTCTCAAGGTCGGCGTCTCAACTTTGAAGTTGAGTTTAGTAACAAGTCTAAACCTTCTGCTTCCATCCAAGGGTTTAACGAATACGACGAGGTAGTTTTTGACGCAACTGTCACAAGAGACAAAGTTGAAATCCTCCAATGCGACATTTCTGCCGAAGAAGTAAAAAATCTCCTCCAAAAGCAGCAACAAACACCAACTACTGACCGACAAAAAGAGCAAAAAACCGAAGCTGAAATGGAGATATAGAAGGATTTACCTCTCCCCTCCCCTCCAATTAGAGGGGGTCATTTTTACCATCCAATATTACCGTATCAGATGAAGTCACAGATAGCGATCGCAGTTTACATTGCAATTAAAGCCGACGTGGAGAAACTCCAATGACTTACCCTGAAATCCTCAAAATCCGTCAAACGAAACACGCTTTTACTCGCTGGCTTGCAAGGCAAAGAATCAATCCTAGCGACTTCATATTTATTGCCATTTGCCTCGCCGCCCTGATTTACTTTACCATCCACGACCCCCTCTTAATTACAACATTAGGTTGTTCTAGCATCGTCTTCCTAAGTTTATGGCATGTCGCGAGAGCCATTCCGATTGTGGAGCAATATATCGGTACTAAAATCCGCTTTTGGCACGTTACCACCACTATTATTACAGCCACCGCGCTGTGTTCTGTACTCGATTCTCCAGCCAATGCCATATTCCTCTCAGGCTTGCAAGAATTCATGACACAACTAGCAGAAGGAGCGGCCTCCAGTGGTGGTGAATCAATCTCTGCGGAAACAATCGAATTGATTTTTAACTTAATTCGTGGAGCCTTTCTTTTGTTAGTAGCTGCTGCCTCGCTATTTGCCTATAACCAGGCACAACAAGGAAATGACTGGAGGCCAATTGTTACTCAAGTTGCCTTAGCTTTTGCAATTGTCATTGCCATTGATGTTGTGACATTTTTATTCGTTGGCGACGGTACTGGTACTGCTGGAGGTGGCTAACGACACCAAGAAAAGTAAAAAGTAATAAGTAAAAAGTAAAAAGATAATTCCGATCAGCCTGCGGCAACGCTACCCTCACACACCATTTTTTCTGGCTTCTTACTTTTACCTTTTTACTTTTTACTTTCACCTTGTCTGCTGGTCATGTAACTTCTTAGTCTTCCTTTTCACCTTTCCCAATATCTACCCATTCAAACTATGCATAAAGATCCAGAAAAAGACTTTGTTACCGTAAACAAAATTCTTGGTAAACAAGCCTCAATTGGCTTCATTCCAGCCGATCAGCTTATTCCTTGGATGGGAATTGCCATCATTTCTTACATCCTCACCAATGGCTTTTTTAGTCTGGGAATGCCTTGGTTCTTCACCACCACATTCTGGCTAATTATTAGCTGGTGGTTTCTCACGGGAAACAAACCCCACCTGTTTGTAGACAAGTTCAGATCTCCACCAGGAAGCGAGTGGTATAACGGCAATCTCTTCTACCTTCCCCCTATTCCAGATAATCGACCCTCTGCCCTTCGCAATCGCTTCAAAGACTCCCAAGTCCGGATTAAACTCAAACCCAAAATTGTCCCCAATCAACAAGGAGGCAACAGCAGATTTATGCCGTTTCAAAATTACCATAACCTTCTGTGCCTATTCACCATTAAAAAAGATAACCGGGAAGTTTCTGGCTATTTACTCAACGAAGGCAGCCAGTATCAAATTGTATTCGGCTTCCACACTCAAGGATTGCACAATCTCTTATATCGCCACGAAGTCAACAATGCAGCTAACGCCTTAGAAGAGGGGCTAAAAGATATTCCTCCAGGCGAAAAATTGGTCTTCCACACTTCTCTGCACAGTAGTGACTCTACTCGACAACAACAACTGACTCAACAGGTTGAAACTTGTCACTTCACCCCCGTATCTGTGTTAATCAGAAACGAACAAAAGCGGGTGCAAGAACTGACCCTAACTGGCACAAGGCAAGTTTGGAATCAAGTAATTTTCTGTACTTGGACATTCAACGCCCAATCTGGCTCGAAATCCAACGATTCTTTGAGTAAGTTCATCAACGGCATTTTTAACACAGCCAACAGTATTGCAGCCCAATTTACGGGCAACGATCGCATCTACAAAGAACGCTTTTACAAACAATTACTGCTGCAATCGTTCGAGCAAGGCTACATTCCTTGGGAAATCCTGCTCAATACCAAAATCGGACTCGAAATTCAACCGATGAATGCTGAGCAACTGTGGGCATGGTTGTGGAAGAAATTCAATAATACACCCGCACCTTCCATCCCCCAATTACTCACCTTAGAAGAAACTGCATCCGATTACAAACTCACCGAAACCATCACCACCCACAAACACGCTTGCACGATTTTAATTGAAGGTCAAAATGGTCGTTCGAGTTGTCCCGAACACAAAAGAGATAAATCGCGCATCTGGCTCAATGGCAGAAACACAGAATGCGGCGTCCTGACAATGGAAGACAGCCCTGGTGGTTGGATTAATACTAGAGAACAACTGAGATGGTTGTGGAAAATTATGAGTTCCAGCTACGTCCACGACACCGAAGCCGTGGTGGAAATTAGCGCTGCTTCCAACTTTTTTATTCAAGACAATTTAGCAAGGCAAGCCAAACAATCGAAAACGGCTAGAAAAGTTGCTTTAGAAAAAGGCCAAGGTCGAGATGTAGGCGCTGAAGTCAAACAAGAAGAATCCTTTGATGCTCAGAAAAAAATGTACAAAGGTGCTAGAGCTATTCACGCTGCGGTTGTTTTTTTAGTTTATCGACCTACACCAGAACAACTCAACCAAGCTTGTCAAATGCTGACCAATAGTTTCGGTTCTGCCAAAGTGATTAGAGAGCGAAACATTGCTTGGCTGGTGTGGCTAGAAACTTTGCCGATTACGATGACTTGGTTGTTGCACAGCAGTTCGCTAATTAACGAACGTCGCCTCACTTTTGATACAGAAACCGTTTCTGGCGTTCTGCCCTTAACTGCGGTTCGAGATATCGATTCAACGGGTGTTGAATTCATTACCAAAGGCGGTAAACCCGTTTACATCGACCTCATGCACAATCAAACCAGTCGTGCAGTCATTACCGGGGAAAGTGGCAGCGGTAAATCGGTTTTAGCAGCGCGATTTGCGCTTGATGCTTTAGCAGCTAATATCCCAGTTGTAGGCATGGATATCTCCAGCGGTTCCGGTAGTACTTTTGAAACCGCTATCAAGCTTCTAGGCGATGATGGCGCGTACTACGACATCACCAAAGGTAGCTCGAATTTAGTTGAAATACCCGACCTGCGACGTTTTGGTAAAGAAGAGCGATCGCAACGCTTAGACCAATGGAAAGAGTTTATCAGAAAAGCACTGACAATTATCAGTATGGGTAAAGTAAATGACCCCAAGTTAGCCCAGCGAGTTGATGCAATTTTACTCCTGACTTTGAAAAAATTTCTAGAAGACCCAGAGATTATCGAGCGTTACAATGCTGCCTTTGAAAAAGGCTGGAAATCTGAGCAATGGCAAGAGATGCCAACGCTCAAAGACTTGCTCAAATTTTGTACCAAAGAACGATTAAATCTGCAAAATTTTACCGACCTTGACCGTATCGCCATCAACCAAATTATGACTCAATGTAACGCCCTACTCGCTTCACCTTTAGGAAAAGCAATTGGCAGACCTAGTACATTTTCTCCCGAACCTGCCATTAAGTTTTTCGCTCTTAGCGGTTTGAGCAACGAACAAGACCAATATCTGATGGCAATGAATGCCCACGCTGCTTGCATTCGCAACGCCCTTTCGTACCCTAAAAGCTTATTTATTGGCGACGAACTTTCAATTCTGTTTAAAAAAGATGGGTTTGCTGAAGTCGTAGGCGAACTCTGTGCAGTTGGACGAAAAAATGGTATCTCAGTGCTTCTACTTTGCCAAGATATCGACAGCATTTGCGATTGTAGTGCCGGAACGATGATTTTGCAAAATATGGTCTATCGCATTACTGGAAGATTAACATCCAATGCCGTCAATTCTTGGGTAAAGCGTCTGGGATATCCCGCAGAAATTATCAGCCAAAATGCTACAGAAGCATTTCTTCCCAGAGCGGTTGACCTCTGCTCTAATTGGCTGATTGAAACCGGAGGAAGGTTCTGGCAAGCACAATTCTACCCCGGCGAAATGGTGCTAGCAAGCGTCGCCAATAATCAAACAGAATTGATGGCTCGTGCCAGAGTGATGGCTCAATATCCCGACACCTTGAAAGGACGATTGCTAGCACTCAAACAGTTTACGACTGAATACGTTCAAGCCATCAAAGAAGGTCGCTCTCTAGACAATATTGGCAAAAACTCAGTCGCTAACATTCATCAGCACAAACCTCATCAAAACCGAATTGCTAGCTGATGAAGTAGAAAAAACAGTCATAAATAAGCTCCCAGGAGAGAATCATGAAATCACCAAATCTTTTGACTAAATTTTCCTTGAGCTTAACCGTAGTTGGGCTAGGATTACTTCTAAATTCTGCTAAGGTACAAGCTCAAACTTCTGCTAATTCTACCACTACTACTAACCTCCCTAGTTCTATTGCGAACAATTCCAACAGCAATACCAGTCCTTTCAACTCTTCCAGTTTCACAGTTCCCAGTCCACAAAATCAACAGATTCAACAAGAAGCAGAGAAAGTTTTAGGGACTGTCAAAAATCCAATTGAGAACATCTCTGATACAATCAAAAACCTCTCAAGCCTGCTTGACCAAATGCTGCAATCGTTTATCGGTTCTCTCAAAATTCCAGATTTGGGAGAGGTTGTTGAAAAGATAATGAGCGATCGCTCTAATGACAATGAAGGAACCAAACTTTCTGCCAATCTAGAGAAAAAACCTCAAGGTTCTTACAGCATTCAAGAAGATTTAGCCAAGCGTGCCGAACAGCGAACTGCAACCACAACTGCATTGGATGCCACGCTTAGCAAAGCTGCTCAAAACAGACAAACTCAAATTGCAAGGATAGTTGAACAAAATGTCAGCGAAAATATTCAACTGGGTGAAGAGTCGCAAAACCAGGATGTAACGCAGCACATTATGCGTAATATCTCCCAACAAACTGCCCTAGCGGCACAGAATCAAGGGGTTATTATCCTTCAGAACCAGCAAGCTCAAATTGACCGCGCTCTTGCCAATACTTTGATAGCTCAACAAGCTAAAGAACTTGGCGAACTCAACGTCAGTCAGCGAAGACAAGATGCTGCTGCTGCCACTTCTTCTTCCACCCAAGCAGGACTGTTCCAAATGCCTGGAGGCATCACGCTAGGGGAACAAGAAAAATAAGTCGCTAAAAAAGTTAGGCATGAATTAATTAGTAGTCATTAGTTATTAGTCAATCCTAATAATTAATGACTAAGGAGTCTAAAATGTTTGCACCATTTGTTGCCCAAACCAACACGGCAGGACAAGCGTTAGATACGCTCTCTAATGCCATAGAAGTCTCGCAAAAAACAGTCGAATCGTGGAACCTGCTCTGGTTTAACACGTTCAACACGCAAGAATCATCCCTGTGGATTGCCTTAGTTAATCTGGGATTAATTTTAGCAGGCATTTCCGTCTTATACCTGGCTATCACCAGCGGTAAGGAGATTATCGAAAGACAGTCCTGGTCTGAATTAATCGCGATGATGATTTGGCCTATTGTCATTGTATTTTTTCTCAGTAACAATGGTAGAATGTTATCTGAAAGCATCAAGTTTATTCGAGGGATTGGCTACAACCAAGTTCAACAAATCCTAGAAATTCAACTGGGTGAAATGACCTTCAGAAGCGCACTGGGCGATGTCAATCTCACCAGCGCTGCCAAAGAAGAAATTGAAAAACTCTACAGCGAATGTCAGGGCAAAGTTGGCGAGGCTTTAGTCGAGTGCTGGAATGATAAAAAAGAAGCCGCCCAAACCATTCTCAACGAAGCAGAACGGCAAAATGGGGGGCCACTCAAAAGCCTGCAACGTTTTGTCGAAAACCTAGCCAATGTTGCCAATCCCGCAGATATCGCTAGCGGCGATTTTGCTGGGCAAGTTTTTCGGTCTACGGTATTGCCAATTATTCGATTAATTTTGAGAGCAGTACAGTGGGCATTTGTCAATATCTTGGAAGCCGCATTGTTGTTAACTGCCTTGTTTGCTCCAATTGCAATGGGATTGTCTTTACTGCCATTACAAGGGAAACCTATTTGGGCTTGGCTAGTCGGATTTATGTCTTTATTTGGAACTCAACTTGGCTACAACATTGTGGTGGGATTAGTGGCTGTCGTCATTGTCAAATCTGATGCCGAACTCATCACAGATATTGCATTTTTATTCTTCTTAGCTGTATTTGCTCCAATTCTAGCTGTTTTGATTGCTAGAGGAGGTGGCACAGCTTTGTACAATGCCATTGCAAATAACACCAAACAACTCACAGATATTCTCAGCAATGCCATTGGAGTTATGGCTGGCAAGCTGATTTAGAAACTCACTAAAGAAGGCAACAGAAATTCTCTGTTTTCCGTTTCCCGTTTTCTTGTTAACCTTCACCTTTATAAAAGGTTTGATTATGACTTTCAAATCTTCACAATCTCAACCCCTACTCCCCGAATCAAAAAATACTTTAGCTTTGTGCTTTGTGTTGCTAACAGGTATGGTTAGCATCCTGACCGTTGCCGTCATCCTCAACACTTTAAGTCTCAGATCGTTGTCTCAAAAGAAAGTTACTTTTGTCCAACTCAAAGATGGAACAACAGCAAGGGTTGTTGAAGCAGATGGGTTGTATAGAGAATCGAAGACTATCAAAACTTTTGTTTCAAATTGGGTTAATCTCACTTGGAGTTGGGATGGTAAGATTCCCGGCACAAATGAACCTGACCCCGGTATAAAAACCAAAAAAAGCGGTAAAGTTCCTACCAGTGCGTGGATGGCTTCTCTAATGATGGAGTCGGAATTTGGAGAAGCTTCTCTGGTAGAACTTGCCAAACTCGTATCTAATTCAGTTTTTGAAGGAAAAACGCGCTCAACGGCTTACGTCTCGTATCTATCAGAACCGAGAGAAATCAAAAAAGGCGTTTGGGAAGTTGATGTCATCGCCACCCGCGTTGTCCTTTCTCAAGGTGTTGGTGAAAGCCGAGAACCGTTTAATCGCACCATCACTCTTAAAGCAACTGAAGTCCCCATCTCCCCACTCGGTGAAAATGCCAACCTGGTTGAAAAAACGGTGAACTCGATGCGTTTAGCCGGATTAGAAATTACCCGAATTGTTGAATTTAACCCGTAAACGAGGTAGACAATGATTAAAAAAGATAATTCAACAGACACCAATCAAACCGAGTTTCAAACAACAGAAACTGAAAACAACAGCCATTCAACACAGGTGTCAAAGTCAGAATCTTCGCCCAGGACTTCTCATTCTGAAGATAATATCGATTTGAATGATATCGCTGACTTTAATCCCAACGTACCGCTGACACTTGAAGCGCAATACCAACTCGCTCAAGATGAGGAAAAACCAGAACCCCCACCCGTAGCTGAAAGAGGTATCCCTCGAATGGTTACGATGCTGTTATTAACTGGGGGAGTAATATTGTTGGGACTCCTGATTTGGCAATTTATTAAACCCAAGTCAGCGAGCCAAAAAATTGCTCAACCAACACCTCAAGAAACCAAAGAACCTCTAATTAAAGATGAAAAACCGGAATTGTTAGCTAGATTGGCATATCAAGACCAGCAAAAACAAATTGCACAAAAGCCAAACCCCGATAAGCAACCCCCCACAGAACCAAACCCTAAACCTACACCGACCGCTTCGCCTCAACCAACCCCGCGTCGAGTCGCGACGAGTCGGACGACGGCTCCTCCCGCGCCCAGAACCATTGTGCGGACGGTTACGACCCCTGCACCTGCACCCCCGCCCAGGACAATTGTGCGAACTATCACCGTCCCCGCACCTACTCCTAAACCCACACCTGCACCTGCACCCCCGCCCAGGACAATCGTGCGGACTATCACTGTCCCCGCACCTACTCCTAAACCCACACCCGCACCTGCACCCCCGCCCAGGACAATCGTGCGGACTATTACCGTCCCCGCACCTACTCCCACACCCACACCCGCACCTGTATCTGCGCCTAGCCCCAAACCCACACCCACCCCAACGCCTACAGCGGAAAAAGTTGACCCATTTGAGCGATGGAACCAGCTAGCGCAACTGGGTCAAACGAGAGGTAACGTTGAAACAGAGGAATCTCTGGTGGCTCAGAACACGTCAGTACCGACTAACAGCGATTCGCTACGCAACGATACCACAAACACACCAACACCAACCCCGTCGCCACAACCAACATCAACATCTGAATTTCTCACCGTCAATATTGGCAACTCGCAACAACAACCGCAACAACAACCGCAACAACAACCGCAACAACAACCGCAACAACAACCGCAACAACAAACACAACCTACATCCGGCGACCTATCACCCGGCGCTATTGGTATTCTCAATCGCACGCCTCAATCAACAGACACAGTACGGGTAGCGCTTGGAACAACGACATCCGGCACCGTATCGGTTCCGCTGTTGTGGGATGAAGGTAGTGACGAACAGATTTATAACCGATTTGCTATCACTTTAACCGATGATATTCGAGCGACAGACGGCTCAGTCGTATTTCCGACGGGTACGGTCATCATTGCCAAAGCCAATAGTGTTAGTAAAGACAATCGCATGGTACAAGCAACTGCGATCGCAATCGTTTACGCTGATAAATCGGGACAAGTTAAACAGCAAGAAATCCCCCCCGGCGCAGTTTTGATTGCAGGCGAAGGCGGAGAACCTTTGATTGCATTGGGCCATCTCGACCCAGGTGCTGATATTGCCAGACAGGACATCCTCGTCGCACTGCTTTCTGGAGTTGGACGAGTCGGAGAAGTATTTACGGAACCTAAAACTAGAAGCAGCAGCAGCATCAACAGCGGTGGGTTTTCTAGAGACACCATCACCGTTGAAAGCCGCGACCCTCAAATTTTGTCAGCTGTCATCGATGGTTTCTTTAGTCCCCTAGCAAGAAGGCTAGAACGACGCTCAGATAGAGCCGTTGAACAACTTTTAAGCCGCCCCAATATTGCAATGGTTCCCAGAGGAACCAAAGTTTCCGTTACTATTAACAGTTTTCTCAACGTTAGTCAATAGCTGTCATGAAAATTTACAAAATTCTGGGATTTGTAGCAGCGATCGCTACCCTTTCTTACCCATTTTCTAGCTTAGCTTTTGCGATCGCAAAAAGCTATCAAACGGTGGGTCGAGATATCGCTGCCAACAGTGCTGTTGATGTCAAAGTCTATCCAGGACGGGCAAGTGCAATCGATTTTAGTCAAACTGATGAAGTAGTTACCTACGTACTCATTGCTGACCCTTCTCGTCTTGTATTCAGTGCTGATGCAGAATTAGCCAGCGGTCGAGCAAAAACTATATTTCTGCGACCGATTCAACCCTTGCGATTTCCTGGTGCTACAACTACCAAAATTACCAGTCTCTCGATTAAAACAGTGGATTCTAAAAGGAAGCAGCGACTTTACACTTTTAATGTAATTCCCGCTAATCGACGAACTGATGACTTGGGAATTCGGATTGCAACCCTTATCCCAGGACAAGAACCGACTTTAGATATTGACGCTCTTCGGACTATTTTGGACTTTGGACAAAGAGGAAAGAGATTCGCGAGATTTCAACGCGAAGCAAATTTTTGTTTAATAGGCCAGCCGCAACTATAGCTTCCTCCTTACTTATGAGCTAATCAATCGCGCTTTTCTGGGATAGTTTCACTTTCACCGTCGTAATATAAATCAAGTAAACTGTTAGTTAAAGAATTGATAGTTCGCTCAAGTTCATCAATTTGGGTACGTCTTAAAACTTGAACCACCGCTGCGATATGCTCTTCACTACCAGCCCTTCCTAAATGTTTATACTTACTCTTTTTTTGGCGATCTTTGGTTTGCTCAAAAATC